>Ga0065721_10049545_pt1 | contig 31871 bp, 26 predicted proteins | sample Mesricmetagenome_FD_59108 | JGI IMG/M metagenome (GOLD analysis project Ga0065721, IMG submission 59108) | Mesophilic microbial community from rice straw/compost enrichment Sample: eDNA_1 v2 (version 2) | ecosystem: Engineered > Solid waste > Grass > Composting > Bioreactor | place: USA: Davis...
GTTCCGTACATCCTCCAACGCGCGAAAGGAGGGGGCGAGAGCGCCCGGGTACCACCGAAGTTATAAGCATGACTTGTTATACGCATGACTTAATATTGCCCAGAACGCGGTATACTTTATCCCGGACGTAGCAGACGTTCATCCACCGGATGTTCGTCGGGCGATCTCCCTCGCCGGCTGCGTCCGCGGTGCCTGCCCTCAGGCTTGGTGCCTCCGATCCCTAAGAAAACGGCAGTCTGTTTCGCCACGGCTGCCGCTCACGACAAGAGAGGAGTGCGAATTTGTTCCACAGCAGCAGTGTCCCCCTGGGACTCTTCCCCGTCGTATCCACGACCCCCTCACCCGCCCCCGCCTATGCGATCCGCTTTCCCGAAGGAAAGGATGGCCTCTCCCAGGACGAAGAGTGGTGCGAGGTCTACCTCGACACGGAGTGGCGGCGCATCCGCCTCCATGACTACGGGGCTATCTACAGCATCCCCGGCCTCTACGAACACCTCTTCTATCAGACGTTACGCTGCACGTCCCCCGCTGCGGTCGCGGGGCTCCTTGCGGAGACCCTCGCCCACGAGGGCGAGCCGGCCACGGGGCTGCGCGTGCTCGACCTGGGCGCAGGAAACGGGATGGTTGGCGAGGTGCTGCGAACGCTGGGCGTCGCGCACGTCAGCGGCGTGGACATTGAGCCGGCGGCGGCGCGCGCCTTGGAGCGCGACCGCCCCGGACTGTACGACCGGTACCTGATTACGGACCTGTGCGACCCGCCCGCCCGGGATCTCGACATCCTGCGCGAGTGCCGCTTCAACTGCCTGGCGACCGTGGCCGCGCTTGGCTTTGGCGACATCCCCCCGGAGGCGTTCCGCCGCGCATTCGACCTTATCGAGCCGCAGGGGTGGGTAGCCTTCAATCTGAAGGAGTCGTTCTTCACCCGCTCGGACGACAGCGGCTTCTTCCGCATGATTCGCGCCCTCTGGGACCAGGGCGTCCTTCAGGTACAGGCTTATAAGCGCTACTGCCACCGGCGCGCCATCAGTGGAGAAGAGCTGTACTACGTTGCCATGGTCGCCCGTAAGATGCGGGACATACCGGAAGCGCTCATGCGCCAGATAGGCACAGGGGCATGATCTCCTTCGAGCGGGTCTCGAAGGTCTACCCCGGCGGGGTGACGGCGGTGCGCGACGTCACCCTGACGGTGGAGGAGGGAGAGACCCTGGTGCTCCTGGGCGAATCGGGCTGTGGCAAGACCACCACTCTCAAGATGATCAACCGGCTCATCGACCCGACCTCCGGCACAATCCGGGTCGACGGGCAGGATGTTCTTTCGGTGGACCCCGTGGAGCTGCGGCGGCGCATCGGGTACGCCTTCCAGGGCATCGGCCTGTTCCCCCACCTCACGGTCGGGCGGAACGTGGCCGTGGTCCCGGAGCTGCTCGGCTGGCCGCCCGCGCGAATCGCCCCGCGCGTGGACGAGCTTCTGGAGATGGTACACCTGCCCGCGGCCGATTTCCGCGACCGGTTGCCCGGCGAACTCTCGGGCGGGCAGCGCCAGAGGGTCGGCTTCGCCCGCGCACTGGCGGCCGGCCCGAAGGTCCTCCTGATGGACGAGCCGTTCGGGGCACTCGACCCGATCACCCGCGAGGATGTCCAGAGCGAGTTCCAGCGGCTCCGGCAGGAGATGGGGCTGACCGTCGTAATGGTGACACACGACATGACCGAGGGTCTGCTCCTCGGCGACCGCATCGCCGTGATGCACCAAGGTGGCCTGCTCCAGGTGGGTACGCCCCACGAGATGCTGACCGCACCCGGCGACCCCTACGTCGCCTCGCTGATCGAAACGCCGCGCCGCCAGGCGGAGCGGCTTAGAGAGCTCATCGAAAGCGACGCCGGGGACGCCGCCCGTGCGGCGCCGGGCCCTCCCCCGCTTTCCACCGAGGCCACCCCATGAACCCACGCCTCGCCGAACAACTGCAACGTCTGCCCGACTTCCTGGGCAGCCACATGCTCCTCACCCTGACAGCGCTCGGGGTCGGAATCGCGCTCAGCGTCCCGCTCACGCTGCTCTCCCTGCGCTGGAAGCCGCTACAGGCCGCGCTGCTGGGCACGGCCTCGGTGATCCAGACCATCCCCAGCCTCGCCCTGCTCGCGCTCATGGTGCCGCTGCTCGGGCGCATCGGGTTCGTCCCGGCGGCCATCGCCCTCATCCTGTACAGCCTGCTGCCCATCCTGCGTAACGCCGTAATCGGCATCGAGGGCACTGACCCGAACCTGATGGAGGCCGCGCGCGGGGTCGGCATGACGCCCGCCCAGGCTCTCTGGCGCGTCCAACTGCCGCTGGCGATGCCGGTCATCTTGGCGGGCGTCCGCACGGCGACGGTCTGGGTGGTGGGCACCGCTACCCTCTCCACGCCGGTCGGAGCAACCAGTCTCGGGAACTACATCTTTACCGGCCTACAGACCCAGAATCCGACTGCGGTGCTGGTAGGCTGCGTCGCGGCGGCGGCGCTCGCCCTCCTGCTGGACGGCCTGATCCGCCTCACGGAGGCCGGTGCGGCCCGGCACAGCCGGCCCCTTCTGGTCGCCGCTGGCCTGGGGCTTGCCCTGGTGGTCGGTGGAGCGCTCTGGCCCACCGTGCGCAACACGCTGCGACAGAACCGGAACGCGGCCACGGGACCGCGCGTGGTGGTCGGCGCCAAGTCGTTCACCGAGCAGTACATTCTGGCAGACCTGCTCGGCAGGCGACTCGACCGCGCCGGTTTCGACGTCCAGACGACGCCCGGAATGGGATCTTCTATCCTCTTCGACTCGCTGGCCAACGGCACGGTACAGGTGTACGTGGACTACTCCGGGACGCTCTGGGCCAACGTGCTCAAGCGGAACGAGGCCGCCGCCCCCGCTACGGTCCTGGCACAGACCGCCGACGCCCTGAAAGAGCGCTACGGCATCACGCTGGTGGGGCCACTCGGATTCGAAAACGCCTACGCGCTGGCGATGCGGCGCGATCAGGCGGAGAAGCTCGGCATCGAGACGGTGGGTGATCTGGTGGCGCACGCGGGCCGCCTGACCATCGGCGGCGACTACGAGTTCTTCGGGCGCCCGGAGTGGAAGGCGATGCGTGCGGCCTACGGCTTCACGTTCAAGAATCGGGTCCGCATGGACGCTGCCCTGATGTACCCGGCGATCCGGACGGGCGACGTGGACGTCATCTCGGCCTTCTCCAGCGACGGGCGCATTGCGGCCTACGACCTCAAAGTGCTGAAGGACACGAAGCAGGCTCTGCCGCCGTATGATGCCGTACTGCTCGTTTCCAAGGGCGGGGCGCAGATACCCGGCCTGCTCGACAGCCTGCGCCCGCTTGTCGGCTCGATTCCGGACGACCTCATGCGCAACGCCAACAAGATCGTGGACGTGGACAAGGGGACGGTCACTCAGGCCGCTGCCTACCTCGACGAGAACCTGGTCGAGGGGAATACGCCGGAGGCCGCCGCCCCATAGGGCGGCGGCCTCCGCGCGCAAGTCGCAGCAACTCTCAGGAAACTGCGGCAAGCAGCCAGAACAGGCGCGCGGTGGAGGCATTCGCGATCAGGCTCTTGCGCTCTTCCTTACGGTCGGGCTCGATCCTCCACCGGGTCCAGAACCCGCCGTCGCGGGGGTCGCGCAGGTGCTTCCACGCAAAGTCGGCGTTCGCGATCACCCGGTCCAGCAGATACGGCTCCCGCGTGAGCTCGTACAGTTCCAGGTACGCCTCCGCCAGCAGGTGCGAGAACATGGCGTCATCGCGGAACGCATTCGTCTCCTTGATGACGAACTCCTTTTCAGAGGCCCGCGCCTGTCGCTTCGCCTCCTCCAGGTACGCCTTTTCCTTCGTGGCCTTGTACAGGCCCAGGTTGGCCCGCATCATCAGCGCCGCGTTGTAGGTCCAGACGGTCTTCTCAATCTTGCCGTCCAGCGCAATGTTGTCCCAGAACAGCCCGTCGGGACGCTGGAGCGTGCGGTTCGTCCACTCTACGATGCGTTTGGCCCAGTCGCGATAGTAGCGCTCGTTCCCACGCTCGGCCAGCACAAGCGCGGCCGTGGCGCCGGGGCCGTTGGAGCAGGTGTTCTTGCTCTTGTGGTCCTGCCGCCAGTAGATGCCACCACCCAGTTTGTCGTCCCAGCCGGAGAGCACGTACTTCATCACCTCTTCCGCCCGCTTACGGTAGCGGGCGTCGCCGGTAATGGCGTGCGCCTCGACGAAGGTGATGACCATCCACTCGTTGTCGTCGTAGTACTTGTCGTCGTTATCCGGAGAGGAGAAGTACGCGTCGTAGGCAGGGATGGGAGCGTCCTTGTCCCAGTACGCCTCCATGCCCGCAAAGAACGCCTCCATGAGGGGCTTGTACTTGTTGGGATTGAGGCGGGTGCCGCCAACCAGGGCGGAAAAGGCGACCCCGTTCCCCCACATGAAGTCATAGGGGAGCGCGCCGGGCTTGGGAGGGAATGCAGGGCGGTAACGGCCGACCTTTGGGTCCCAGAGCCGCTCCTGGATGAAGTCCATGGCCGCCTCCGCCCGGGCGCGGTAGGTCTTCGGCTCGAACGTGCGTCTCATAATAACGAAAGGGCTTCTTTCTGCACCCGGCAGCCTCGTTGCGCAGCCGGGAGGGTTCTGCCCTTATTCTGGCACGCTTTGGTACGGGTGTCAAGGAACCACGGCAGGCACCCGGGCGCGTGCCATCGCCCCACCGCTACTGTCCCGGCGCACCAGACGCGCCGGGAGTTCCACATGGACCGGAGCGGAGAGATCCGCACCACCCGCGGCATGACGCGAAAGGAAGACCTCGGCTGCGGCGCTCCCGATCTCCTCAAACGGCTGCGCCAACGTGGTGAGCCCCACACCGCCCGGCAGTTCGGGAATCACGTCGTCAAAGCCGCAGAGCGCCACATCATCCGGCACACGCAGGTTCAGGTCCCGCAGGTGGCGGTAGATGTCCAGCGCCACGAAGTCATTCACGCACACCACCGCCGTCGGGCGCCGTTCCGGTCCCAGACCGAACAGGGTCGCGAAAACCGGAGGCGTTGCGGACAGGGGCGGGTCCGTGGGCAGCGTGAACACGCTCTCGGGGAGCGGCCCGCCCGGGGCTTCGGCCATGGCGCTGCGGTATCCCTCCCAGCGATCCTGAACGGTGTTCACCGCCTCCGCGGTGGTGGCGAACAGGATACGCCGATGCCCACGGTCGATCAGGTGCCGCACCGCCTCCCGAACCGCCCCCTGGTTGTCGACGCCCACGTAATCGGCCTGCACTCCGGGAACCATCCGGTCGATCAGCACCAGCGGCAGAGCGCGGGCTGTTTCGCGAATCAACTCGCGGTTCCGCCGATAGGCGTAAGGGTAGAAGACGACACCCGCGAAGCCCTGCTCGCGGGCGTAGTTCAGATGGGCAGCTTCTCGCTCGGCGTTCTCCTCCTCCGAGCGCACACTGTCCCCGAGGTCCAAGAAGACGCCGTGGAAGCCATCGCGGGCGAGGCGCCGATTCATGCCCCAGAAGATGCGCTGCTGCGCAGTCGCGCCGCGCTCCTCCGGGTCACCATGCCACATCACAAGAGCGACGAGACGCGAGGCGGCCACGCCGGGAACATGCGGGGCCGTGCGCACGGACTCCACGACCGGTCGGAAGCGCGGCTGGCAGCGCACCATACCCTCCTCAGCGAGGCGGGCGATAGCGCGGCGCACGGCGCGGCGCGGAAGGCCAAACTCCGCGGCAAGTTCGCGCTCGGTGGGCAGCCAGGAGCCGGCCGGGTACTGCCCGGAGAGAATGCGTTGACGCAGGCTGCTCAGCAGGTCAGTGGGGGGGGTAGAAGCGTTCGGAGCCACGATTCGCATTGTGGCCCCGAACCGGCCCCGTGTCAAGGGGAGCGGGCATGCCCCTACCCTACTTGCGCTTGGTCTCCAGCGGCAGGAGTTTCTTGAGGCGCGCGATCTCATCGCGCAGTGTGGCGGCGTGCTCGAAGTCCAGGTTACGCGATGCCTGCTTCATCTCCTTCTCCATGTCCGCGATGGCAAGCATAAGCTGGTCCAGGGGCAGCGTCTCCGGCGCCCTGTTGGTGGCAACCTTGTAATAGGCCTTCGACTCGGCGACCTTCTTCGACTCCAGAACGTCGCGCACGGCCTTGATGACCGTCTGCGGCGTGATGTTGTGCTCCTTGTTGTACGCCATCTGCTTTTCGCGGCGGCGGTTGGTCTCGTCGATAGCCCGCTGCATCGAACCGGTGATATTGTCGGCGTACATGATGACCTGCCCGCCGACGTTACGCGCGGCGCGCCCGATGGTCTGTATCAGGCTGGTCTCGGAGCGCAGGAAGCCCTCCTTGTCGGCGTCCAGGATCGCCACCAGCGACACCTCCGGCAGGTCCAGTCCTTCGCGCAGCAGGTTGATGCCCACCACCACGTCGTAGACGCCGAGGCGCAGGTCGCGCAGGATCTCCGTGCGCTCCAGCGTGTGGATGTCACTGTGGAGGTACTGCACCTTGGTCCCGATCTCCACCAGGTACTCCGTCAGGTCCTCCGCCATCTTCTTGGTCAGCGTCGTCACCAGGACGCGCTCGCCCTTCTCGGTGCGCTTCTGAATCTCCCCGATCAGGTCGTCGATCTGCCCCTTGGTGGGCCGAATCACGATCTCGGGGTCGATCAGGCCGGTGGGCCGGATAATCTGCTCCGCGATGCGCGCCGAGTGCTGCCGCTCGTAGGGGCCGGGCGTTGCGGAGATGAAGATGCACTGCTTCATCATCGCCTCGAACTCCTCGAAACGCAGGGGCCGGTTGTCCTTGGCGGACGGCAGCCGGAACCCGAAGTCCACCAGCGTATCCTTGCGCCGCTTGTCGCCCGCGTACATCGCATGGAGCTGCGGGATGGTCTGGTGCGACTCGTCCACCACCAGCAGCATGTCGTCCGGGAAGTAGTCAAACAGGGTGTTGGGCGGCGTCCCCGGCGCGCGGCCGTCGAACCAGCGCGAGTAGTTCTCGATGCCGGAGCAGAAGCCGACTTCGCGGATCATCTCCAGGTCGAACTGCGTCCGCTGCTCGATGCGCTGCGCCTCCAGCAGTTTGCCCTCCGCCTGGAACCGCTTCACCTGCTGGCGCATCTCGTCCTCAATCCCCGCCAGGATGGTCTCCACGCGGTCGGGATCGGTTACGAAGTGCGTGGCCGGGAAGATGCTCAGCTCCTCGCGCGTTTCCAGCACCTCACCGGTCAACTGGTCCACCACGCTGATGCGCCGGACCGTGTCCCAGTCGAAGTCGATGCGGAACACGATCTCCTCATCCTTGGGGCAGATCTCCAGCACATCCCCCTTCACGCGGAAGGTGCCGCGCGACAGGGCGACATCGTTGCGCTGGAACTGCATATGGACCAGACGGCGCAGGATGTCGTCCCGGTCGTACTCGCGCCCGGTGTGAAACCAGACCACAGTACTCTTGTACTGGTCCGGGCTCCCCAGGCCGTAGATGCAGGACACCGACGCAACGATAATGACGTCCCGTCGCTCCAGCACCGCCTGAGTGGCGGAGTGGCGCAGTCGGTCGATCTCGTCGTTGATGGACGAGTCCTTCTCGATGTAGGTATCGGTCTGCGGGATGTAGGCTTCGGGCTGGTAGTAGTCGTAGTACGACACAAAGTACTCGACGGCGTTGTTCGGGAAGAACTCCCGGAACTCGGAGCAGAGCTGTGCGGCGAGGGTCTTGTTGTGGGCGATCACCAGCGTCGGCCGCTGCACCTCCGCGATGACATTTGCTACGCTAAAGGTCTTGCCCGTACCGGTTGCTCCGAGGAGTGTCTGGATGCGCTCGCCCTTGCGGAGGCCGTCCACAAGGGTGGCGATGGCCGTCGGCTGGTCCCCGCTCGGCGTGTACTTGCTGATGAGTTCGAACTTTCCGGTGCCCTTCGCCATGCTTTGCCCCTCCGATTCAAGAGCCGTCCCGACGGGTTAAGGATACCCGAACGACGCGAAAGCGGTCCCGGGAATGACTCCCCGGGACCGCAAACATCTGTGTTCTATTGTACCGCGGCGGACGCGGTTACGCCCGCCGACGCCGCGCCCGCATGCCGACGCCGACCAGCGCCAGGAGGCCCGGGGCGGCCAGGGCGAACGTCCCCGGCTCGGGCACTGCGGCTGCCTGGAAGCGGTAGCCGAACCGGACATCATCCAGGCCGATGAAGTCGCCGGAGCCGGCGGCGCGCTCAATCCGAATCTCGGTGATGCTCTCGCCCCCGGCGGTGAAGCCGAAGAACTGGACGCCATTATTGTTCACGCCCGTCAGCGTGAAGGACTGGCTCGTCCCCTCTGCCACGAAGGACACGGTCAGGGGCGAGGCGGGCGTGTCCGACAGGCCGACGAGGTAGAAGCCGAACGCCTGTACCGGATCGGCAAAGGCGAAACTGACGCCGTAGGGGTTGGCGCCGCTACTCCCGCGCAGGTCCAGAAACTGATTACCGCCCGGCGTGACGTTGTAGCCGGTGCTGCCGCTCCCGCCGGAGGTGAGGCGGACGCCATCCCCGCCGTTGTTCAGGACGGTCGCCGTAATGCCGGCGCCGACCGTCGCAGAGGTGTTGCCGGTCAGCGAGCCGATGGCGACGTTCTCGAACGTGACGACGCCGGGGGCCGTGCCCGTCAGAGCGGCGACGGCCGCGTCGAATGCGGCCGCGGCGGCGTCCGAGTTCGGACGCGGGTCGCTCGCCCCCGCCCCCAGGTCATTCCCTGTGTAAAGGTCGATAGCGGCGTGCGCGGCGGGAGCGCCGATGATCAGGAGCGCGCCGAGGGCGAGAGCCGAGAGGGTGGATTGGTGTCTTTGGATGCGCATGATGTCCCTTTCTGCCGTTCGCGCCGGGTGGAGATCGTGGTGAATGGCGCGGCGGCTTCAGGGACAGGATAGAAGGGGCGCGTGAACAGAACATGAACGTTCGTACACGCAAAAAAGAGCGACCCAGGGGAGCAAGCTGCCCCCGGGTCGTCCTCGGTGTCACCGTGCGCGAACACGCGCCGGGCTACTTGGCAACGGCGGCGATCGCCTTCGTCAGTTTGGCCTCGCCGTTCGCATCGAGCTTCAGGTTGACGAAGTTGTCGGCGACCTTCCAGTTCTTGTACACGATCACCGTGTTCTTCACCTCGGCGCCCGTGTTGATGTTGTAGTCCCCTACCGCCTCGTCGGTCTTCGGGAGCAGCGCCATGCCGACGCCCGCGGTCGCGGGGTTCTTGGCGGCGACGCGCACCATCTCTTCGGCCTTGGCGTCGTTTTTGCCGTCTGTCAGGACCACCACCAGCGCCTTAAACTCCTTGTCCTTGTGCTTCTTCATCGCCGTGCCGAGCGTGGTGGCGATGGCGAGCACGTTCTTCGGGTCATCGTTGTTGACCCAGGCCTGCACCTGCGGGCGGTTCTGGAAGGTGCAGGGGAAGCAGTTGGTGGTGCCAGCGAGCGGACCGGCCAGGTGCTTGGGGTGGAACGGGGTGACCGATTCGCCCGGCTTGAGGCCGGAGGCGAGGGGCGCGGCGAGAGCGGGGATGGCGAGAGCGACAGCGGCGACAGCGCCGACCCACATGGGCTTGTTCATAGGTGCATTTCCTCTCAGACAGCGAGTGAGGCGGCTTGCGCAGGCGCACGCAGGCCACTCTCTGTAACGGTTCAGTCGCCGCGGAAAGTTCCGCGGTTGGCGAATCGCCCGAAAAAGGCGCCGTTCGAGGTCACCCATTGCCGCCGTGGACTGAAGTCCCGGCTTCTGTGATTCAAGCCCGCCTCCGCGGGCTAACGACAACCGGGGCGGCTACCGGGACACGGTAACGGCATCGTCTACCGGAGCCCGCACCGACGAAGCGGAGCTTCGCTCGCGTAGGCGGGCTTGAATCACAGAAGCCGGGACTTCAGTCCACGGCGGCAATGGGACGGTACAACGCACTTGCCTGACGGTTACATCTTCTTGACGACTACCGACTCGTCCACCGCCTTGAGATAGCGGTCGAAGTACGACTGGACCTCCCCGTAGCGGTTGGGGGGAATCGTGCCCCGGAAGTCCTTGCCGCTGATCTGGATGGTCAGGGTGTTGCCCGTGACCGAAACGGAGCGGGTGTAGTGCCCGATATCGCTCTTCACGTCCGCCGCATCCGGCACCGCCAGCACCGTAAAGCCCGGCGGCAGGGTCAACTCCAGAACGGACTTACCCATGGCACTGTTCTCCTGGGTAATCGGAGTGCGCCGGATGGTGTCCGGGCCGAACGGCGTGGAGGTGCCGCCGCCGACCTGCTCCGGCCGGGCATTGAAGACCAGCAGGTCCCCCGACTTCTTGGCCCACGACGGGAAGGTCACGTCCATCTCGATGGTGACCGGCTTGTCCTTGTCGCGGAAGTCGGAAAGGCGATAGTCGGTCACGCGGGCGTTCGCGGCCAGCCCCTGCGCGATGCGCTCCACCACCGGCTTGATCTTGTCCGGCGGCAGGTAAATCAGCGTCCCCCGCAGCGCCATGTTCACGTCGCCGGTGCCGGTGATCGTAATCTTGCCCTTGGCGGAGCCGTCCGGGTTGAGGTCCAGTTTGGCGCTCAGGGACTGCTGGTTCTCCTCAGGCGTGAAGTGCGGAATCGTCTCAAACTGGCCCTTGCCATCGCGGATTACGAAGGCATCGCAGCCGCGGTCCGCGCCGGGAATCTCGCCCCACGGGCAGATCTGCGCGGTGGCATCCAGCCAGAACTTCTTGCCGCCGATCTCGGCCAGGCAGATGGCGTGGTTGAAGGCGTTCAGCCCCGGCAGGTCTTCGCGGATCGGCGCCTTGGAACCCGCCTTCAGCAGAACGGGATGGGCCTTGATACCGGCCTCCCCGAGCATGGCCACCAGGAGCGTGGTCATGTCCTTGCAGTCGCCGTACTTGTTCTCGCACGTCAGAGCCGCGGGGCGCGGCTGAATCGCGCCGATGCCCAGCTCCTTGGCGACGTAGCGGGTCTTCTCCTCCACGTAGTAGAAGATAGCCTTCGCCTTCTCCTCGGGCGAGTTCTTCCCCTTGATAAGGTCAGCGGTGATGCGCTTGATCTCCTCATTGGCAACCATGCGGTCCTTGGAGAGCGTCCAGTAGAGGTCCGCTACAGACTGCCAGGACGGGAGCGTGGACACGTGCAGTTGGGGCAGGTAGCGGCTGGGGTCCGGCATCATGGGCTCAAGTTCGAGCGGGTCGATGTCCTTCATCTCCCAGGTGTAGCGCACGCTCTGACCGTCGGGCAGCTCCTCCTTGCGCCCCTTGATGCTGGTGTTGTCCAGATCCTCCCGCAGTTTCATCGCCTTGGGCAGGGTGATGGTGAGACGGGAGTGCTTCACCGGGTCGAGGTTGGCGAAGTACCACTGCGTCCAGAACTGCCCCTCGATGTAGGGCGCCTTCTCCTCGGTGATGTACTGGTAATCGACGATCGCTCCCGGCTCCAGCGCAGGCATGGAGAACGCCTTTACGCGGGCATCCGTGTAGGAGTTGTCGCCCTCGTCGTAGCCCTGATCGTGGATATCCTCCGGCTTGACCACGACCACGGAGCCATCCGGCCGGATGGTGCGTGCAAATACCACGGTAATCGTCTGCCGTCCCTGCTCATAGGGCAGGCGCACCTCCCCTTCCGCCTCACGCCCCCGCTCGTTGAAGACCTTGACGGTCATGCGGGTGACGGTGCGCGAGGAGCCGTCCGGCCTCACCGTGATGTCGGCCAGGTCCAGCAGCGTCGCCTTGGCGGCGTTCGGGAACTGCGCGGCGTCCGGCGCGCTGGCGGCCAGCTTCTTCGCCTCGGCCGCGCTGCCCGGTGTGTCGGCGCCCGATAGATCGGTGGCAGTCTTCTCCTGCAGCCCGGTGGCGGCAAGGGCGGCAGCGCCGCCCCCAACCGTGGGCAGCGCCCCGAGGGCGCTCGCCCCTATCAGAAGGGCGATGGCAGCAGCAGCGGCAGTAGGTGCCGCGTTCCGGCGATTCACGTGGTGTGTATCCTTTCCCTCACCGGGGCGCCCCTGCCGTCAGGCACGGACGCCCCCCAATACCGGCGTGACGGGTGTGCGTTACGCTTGATGATTATCGTTATGATTATCGTTATGATTATCGGTGTCGCGGCAGGCTATGGGTAGATGCCGCGCGCCAGAGTGGCCTCGGCGACGCGGCTGACGCCTACGATGTAGGCGGCGGTCCGCAGGTCGCACGAATGCCGACGGGCGGCGTCCTTGACCTGGGAGAACGCGCGCACCAGGATCTGTTCCAGCTTCGAGTTGACCTCGGCCTCGGTCCAGAAGAATGACTGAAGTCCCTGCACCCACTCGAAGTAGGAGACGGTGACCCCGCCCGCGTTTGCCAGCACGTCCGGGACCACCGTGACGCCGTTCTCGGCCAGGATCAGGTCGGCCTGCGGCGTGGTGGGACCGTTCGCACCCTCTATCACATAACGCGCGCGGACGTCCGCCGCGTTCCGGCTTGTGATCTGATTTTGGAGCGCAGCGGGCACCAGCACGTCCACGTCCAGCGTCAGCAGCGCCGCCGGGTCCATCGGCTCGGCCTCCGGGAAGCCGACCACGGTCCCCTTCTCGCGGGAATAGCGCAGGAGCGCGTGGATATCCAGACCGCCACGGTTCAGAATCGCCCCGTTCACGTCCGAAACGGCCACGACCCGCGCGCCAGAGCGGTGGTAGAGCAGTGCCGCGACCGAGCCGACGTTCCCGAACCCCTGCACGGCCACCGTGGAGTCGGGAAGCTGGCGTCCTTCGGAGAGCAGCACTTCGCGGGTGACGGTAACCACGCCCCGCCCCGTTGCCTCCACTCGCCCTTCGGACCCGCCCACCGACAGCGGCTTGCCCGTGACCACCGCCGGCACCGTGTAACCCTTCGCCTGGGAGTAGGTGTCCATGAGCCACGCCATCACCTGGCCGTCGGTCCCCATATCGGGCGCCGGTATGTCCTTGTCCGGCCCCAGGAGGATGCCAATCTCCGACGTATAGCGCCGGGTGAGGTCTTCGAGTTCGGCGCGGCTCAGCGCCCGGGGGTCGCAGACGACGCCGCCCTTCGCGCCGCCGAAGGGGATGTTCACCACCGCGCACTTCACCGTCATCCAGAACGCGAGAGCGCGCACCTCATCGAGGTCGGTCTCGGGGTGGAAGCGGATACCGCCCTTGGCCGGGCCGCGCGTCAGGTTGTGGTGGACGCGGTACCCGCGGAACATCTCCACCGAGCCGTTATCCCTGGAAACGGGGAAGTTGACGGTCAGTTCGCGCTGGCACTGGCTCAGCATCGCGTGGACGTCGGGGTGGAGGTTGATCTTGCTCGCTACGTTGTCCAGTTGCTGCCGCGCATTGTCAAAAGCATTCAGGGTCTCGGCGCGTTGAGGGCGGCTCTCCGCCGTTGTCAGATCGATCATGGCCTTCTTGTTCTACACCTCGTCGTGTATTGGTATCACCGGTCACAGCCAGTTTAGCAGATAAAACGGGGGCCGACCAAAGCCACGGACTGACGGGCAAAATCCTCCCAAAATCTCCGGGAACTTTGTCGGGCTCAGGGGCCTATTTAACCGTGCAGTTAAAACTTTTACCAACGAGTAAAGACCCCGAGAGCCATGCCGTTGCCTGAGGAATATCGAGATACCCGCCGCCCACCGAAACCGCCGCTACCCCCGCCGACCGAACCCGTTTCGCTCCGGGAGCGCCAGCGCCAGGAGCGCGAAGACGCCATCCTGGATGCCGCCCAGGAGATGATGAACGGCGTCGGCTACAACGAGATGACGATGGAGGAGCTGGCGGCGCGCGTCGGCATCACCAAGCCCACGTTGTACGGACACTTCCCCTCCAAAGAGGCCATCGCCGTGCGCGCCATCGTTCGGGCAATACGGCGGAACTGCGAGTACATCGCCACGCTGCCGGAGGATCTCAGCCCGCGGGAGCGGCTGTCGCACGTGCTTCGGCGGGTGATGTACGGCAAGTTTGTGGAGCGGGGTGGGCAACTGGGCACGGCGAAGAACGCGCTTGGCCCGGCCATCCGCCAGCACCCGGAGTACCGCCGCGAGTACGAACGCGTGGTCGCGGCGCTCTGCGCGATCATCGAAGAGGGCAAGGCGCGGGGCGAATTCTCCCGGTCGCTTCACACCCGGGTCGCGGTGCAGTCGCTCTTCAGCGTGCTGCGCGACGCCGAGTATGACGATCTCCTCGCTTCCGGCGATGTACGCCCGGACGCGATGATAAACACCCTGACCGCCATTCTCCTGAATGGCCTGCGAGCTGAGAACCATGAGAACGAATAAGGACCGGCGTCGATCTGCCCTGGCGCTTGTGTACCTCCTGGCCGCCTCGCCGACGGCCTTCGCACAACAGACTGCGCCGCCGCCGCCCTCCCAGGCAACACCTCCGCCAGCCCCCTCGACGCCCGCCGAGGAGGCACCCGCGGAGTTCGACGTGGACCGGACGGTCCGGGCCGCGCTGGCGAACAGCACGGCGCTGCGGAACGCGCTCCGTCAGGTCGCCATCGATGAGCGGCGTGCCGGCGCCGCCTCGGCCCAGGGCCGCCCGGCGATCACGGGTAGCGCGCGCGCGACCCGCTTTGACCAGGCCACCACGGTCGCGTTCTCCCCGGACTCCCCGCCGGTCGAGGTGCTGCCGGACCACATGGAAGAATTGGTGCTCGGCGTGACGCAGCGCCTCGACCTCACCGGCCAGATACGCGCCGCTACCAGCGAAGCCCGACTCCAGGCGCTTGCGGACCGCTTCCGGGCCGACGCGATCGCGCAGAGCGAGGCGCTTCGTGCCCGGGTTGCCTACTACGATCTGCTGCGCGCGGAGCACCAGGTCCAGGTCGCCGAGGCGAATCTGCGGGCGGCGCGCGCTCAGAGCGCCACCGCCCGCAGGCTCTACGAGGCGCAGGTCGGCCAGAAGCTGGACCTGCTGCGCGCGGTCACGCAGGAGGCCCAGGCAGAGCAGGAGGTCGCCCGCGCCCGCAACGACCGCGACAACGCCCGCTCTGCTTTCAACGATCTGGTTGGCCGCCCGCTCGCGACACCGGTCCGTCTCGCTGATGTCCCCGGGGTCAGCGTCGGAACAGACCTGCCCGCCAACGCGCTGGAGAACGCGCCGGTAGGCGCGGCCTCCCTGCCCTTCACACCGTTCACACCCCCGATCGCGGACGTGGAGCGTATTGACCTGGACCGCGATATCCGCGAGGCGCAATCGCGCCGCGCCGAGGCGCTTCGTTCGGAGGTACTCGTGCGCGTGGCCGAAACGGGCGTCAAAATCGCGCGCGGCGGACAGGAGCCGGAGGTCTCGGTCTCCGCGACCGGGAGCTACTTCCCTACCACCTCGCTGCAAGCGCCGCGACAGCGCACGGCGGGGATTAGCGCCGCCCTCACCATCCCGCTCTACGACGGAGGCGCGACCCGCGAGCGGGTTGCCGAAGCGCGCCTGCGCACGGAGAGCGCCCGCGCGGACCACGACCGGGTGCGCGATGACATTGCCCTGGAGGTGCGGCAGGCGCACCGGAATCTGTTGACCGCCGCCCGCCAGATCGCCGCAGCCAACACCGCGCTGGAGCAGGCGACCGCGGCGCGGCAACTCGCCCAGATCCGCTATGAGGGTCAGGTGGGACTGTTTCTGGAGGTAACGGACGCCCAGGCGGCCCTGGTACGGGCCGAAAGCGACCAGGTGAACGCCGTATACGCCTACCTGATCGCCCGGGCGCGTTATGAGTCGGCTTTGGGACTGGCTCCCCTGACGGGCACGCCCACCCCTGGCACCAGCGAAACGGGGGCGACACCGGACCGAGGAGCGGAAGTGATTCGAGGAGAGGACCGCGGAAATGGCTGAGGAAGCGCGCGACGCAAAGGTTCAGGAGCAGGCTCAGGAGGGCACGCAAGCCCGAAACGGAAATGGCACGGCGCCTGCCGCTGCGGCACCAGCACCGGCAGCGGCGGCGGCGCCGCCGCCGCCGCCGAGCGGACTGTCGGGCGCCCGGAAGCGGGTGGCCGCGGCGGTCGCCGCCGTGATGGTGCTGGCGGGCGGGATCGCCGGAACGCGCTACTGGCTGTGGGCGCGAGACCATGTCAGCACCGACGATGCGTTCGTTACCGGGAACCTGGTGAACGTCAGCCCGCCCATCGCCGGCACAGTATCGGAGATTCTGGTCGCCGAAGGGGACAAGGTCCGGAAGGGCCAGCTCCTTGCCCGCCTGGAAGACAGCCAGCAGCGTGCCGCGCTGCGCCAGGCGCAGGCGGCGTATGAGGCCGCCCTCTCTCGCGTGCCGCAGGCCGAGAGCTCTCTCGCCTATCAACAGGCCACTGCGGAAGCGGCGATTCAGAAGGCGCGCGCTGCCATCGCGACGCAGAGCGCCCGCACGGAGGGCGCGGGCGCCCAGCTCGCCCTCGCACGGGGCACCACGGTCAGTGAAGTGCAGCGGGCGGAAAGCCAGGTACGCCAGGCTCTGGCCCAGGCCGCGCAGGCACAGGCGCAGGTGGCCACGGCTGAGGCGGCGGTGCGCGCGGCCCGACAGGGCGTTTCCACCGCGGAAAAGGGTGTCGGCGCGCTCGCGGCGCGCCTGACCGCCGCCTCGGCAGAGGTGACGCGGGCCGAGCGGGACGAGGCGCGCTACCGCAAGCTCCTGGCCGCGGAGGCGGTCACGCAGCAGCAGTACGACGCGGTGCAGGCAGGAGCGGAGAGCGCCCGGTCGGCGCTCGCGAACCTCCAGGAGCAGGTGGCGCAGGCCCGCTCCCAGGTTGAGCAGGCCCGGGCGGAGGTGGCGCGGGCGGAGGCGCAGGCGCAGGCGGCCCGGCAGGCGGCGGCCGCGGCGCGTCAGCAGGTGGAGGTGGCCCGGTCCGGTGTCGCCGTGGCCCGCGCGAACGCCGGCCAGGTGGGTGTTCAGTCCAGCAATGTGGCGGCCAGCGCCGAGCAGCAGGGACAGGCGGAGGCGGACCTGAGCGCAGCCCTGGCGGAGCGGACACAGGTGGCCCTGCGCCGGCAGGAGATCACGACAGCGCGGGCAGATGCTCGACGGGCGCTCGCGGCGCTGAAGACCGCCCAGGTCGCAGAGCAGGACACCTACCTCTATGCCCCGGCGGATGGCGTGGTGGTGCGCAAGGCCGTCAATCCCGGAACGTCCGTCGCCTCCGGTCAAACCCTGATGACTCTGGCGGAGGGCGGCCCCGTCTGGATCACCGCCAACTTCAAGGAGACGCAGCTAGGTCACGTCCGAATCGGGCAGCCGGTGGATGTGGAAGTGGACGCCTTCCCGGGCAAGCGGTTCCGGGCGGTGGTCGCCACGATCAACGCGGCGACCGGGGCGGCCACATCGCTCCTGCCGCCCGACAACGCCACAGGCAACTTCACCAAGGTCGTGCAGCGCATCCCCGTCCGCATCGCCCTGCTCCCTGGCAGTGGCCCGGGAGAGGCGACGGCGGAGGACATCGCGCGGCTGCGGCAGGGTATGTCCACCGTGGTCACCGTGGAAACGACCGACCCGAATGACCACCCGGAGCGCGTCCCCGCCGGGTTCGACCGCACCGCCGCCTCCGCCGCCGCCCCGCCCCTCGCCGCGGCGGCGGGCACGGGCGGGAGCGCGAGGGAAGGATCGCACCGCTAATGGCCGAAGAATCGGCGGCGCCGGCCGCCCCGCCTGCGCCCCCCGAAGAGGAGCCGCTGAACCCATTCCGCTGGTTCATCCTCATCGGGCTGGTGACCGCGGCGATTATGGAGGTGCTGGACACCACCATCGTCAACGTCGCGCTGCCGCAGATGGCGGGCAACCTGGGCGCGACCACCACGGAGATCGGCTGGGTGAGCACGGGTTATATCCTGGCCAACGTCATCGTCCTGCCCATGACCGCGTTTCTGGCCGCGCGCTTCGGCCGGACGCGCTACCTGTCGTTCTCGATCCTGCTGTTCATCGTCGCGTCGTTCTTCTGCGGGACGTCGCGAACTCTGGGTGAACTGGTTCTGTGGCGCATCCTGCAGGGCGCGGGCGGCGCCGCGCTGCTCTCGACCGCGCAGGCGACGCTGCGGGAGATCTTCCCGCGCGACCAGCAGGGCATCGTCCAGGCGCTTTTCACGCTCGGCCTCATTATGGCCCCAACCCTGGGCCCGACCCTGGGCGGATGGATCACGGACAACTACTCCTGGAGTTGGGTGTTCTTCATCAACGTCCCCATCGGCATCGTGTCGCTGTTCCTGGTGACCGGTTTCCTCACCGACAGCGTGCATAAGCAACCAGCCGGGCAGGTGGACTGGGCCGGCATCGGTCTGCTGGCCGTCGGGTTGGGCGCCTTGCAGTACGTCCTCGAGGAGGGCAACAAGGAGGACTGGTTCCAGAGCGAGGTGATCACGCGCCTGACGGTGCTGGCCTTGGTCTCGCTCGCCGCGCTAATCTGGTGGGAGATGTCGCCCCGGAACCCCAACCCGGTGGTCAACTTCCGGGTTCTGCGCAACCCAACGCTCGCGATGTCCCTGGCGCTGTTCCTGGTGCTGGGCTTCGGTCTGTACGGGGGCGTCTTCATCTTCCCGCTGTTCGCCCAGACGATTCTGCACTTCACCCCCACTCAGACGGGGCTTGTGCTGCTGCCGGGAGGGATTGCCACCGGCTTCGGCGTGATCGTGTGCGGCCTGCTGCTAAACGGCCCGAAGCAGCGGATAGATCCCCGCGTCCTGATACTGTTCGGGATCGGTATCTTTCTGTACTCGATGTGGGACCTGGGGCACCTGACCGCGCAGAGTGGGGAGCCGGACGTACGCCTCGCCCTGATTATCCGGGGGCTCGGGCTCGGCTTCCTGTTCACCCCCATCAATCTGGTCGCCTTCTCGGGCCTCCGAGGGCGGGAGATACAGCAGGGCGCGGGGATGATCAACCTGACCCGACAGCTCGGCGGCTCGTTTGGCATCGCCGTGTTGAGCACCTATGTCACTAACACGACGCGCTTCCATCAGCAGATTCTGTCGGAGCATCTGTACCCGGGCAACCCGTGGCTCGTGGAGCGGCAGCAGGTTCTGGCCCAGCAGATGATCGAGCACGGGGTCGCACCGTCGAGCGCCGCGGGGGCGACGCTGGGCCTCATCAACCGGACCGTTGCCACACAGGCGCAGACCATGAGCTACAACAGCGCGTTTCTGCTCATTATGATCTGCTTCGTGGTGACCGCCCCGATCGTGCTGCTGCTGCGCCGCCCTGGGGGCGGGGCCTCGGCCGCAGCCGCCGCAGAGGCGCACTAAAGAAGAGCGGAGCGGGGACGTTCAGCGAGCGTTGGGGTTCCAGCCGCAGCGCGTCAGAACCCACGCCGCGGGCAGCGCGAGCGCGGTGTTCCACAGGATGTTCCCGCCCGCCGTCTGGAGGTAGCGCAGCAGGCTGACGCCGCGCAGGGGCGGGGCGGCCAGCCCGTAGGCGACCTCTGCCACGACCGAGCCGATGAATACGGCAGCCAGGATCACGATCAGATTCCCCTGGAAGAACCGGCCGGACAGCCTCCCGGCAACGAAGCCGGCGAGGACCCGGGACACCAGATAAGAGCCCACCGTCTCCCCCACCAGCGACGCGGTGAGGAGTCCGCCCCCGAAGCCGACCAGGCAGCCCACCCCCGAGTCGGTGAAGAGTGCGGCGACAAGCACCAGGACCAGGATGAAGTCCGGCTGGCCGACGGTGAGGCCGGAGAGCGGCCCCGCGACGACCGACTGGAGCCCCGCGGCGATAAGCAGAACCAGCACCAGCAGGAGCGCGGACCCGGTGGGGATTCCCGGCCGTTCGGGCGTCATCGGATCAGGTAGACCTCACGCAGCGCGCCCGGCAGCGGGGCGGCAGGCACGATGCGCGCGGACTTCAGGAAGCCGGTGGAGTCGTGCTTCACCTCAGCCACCACGCCCACCGGGATGCCCGGCGGAATCACCCCGCCGTAGCCGGACGACACCACGGCGTCTCCCGCCTTAACGTCGTCCTCCTGGCGCAGGTAGACCAGTTCCAGGGATTCGCCGCGCCCGCGCCCGCGAGCGATACCGACGCCCTTCTGCTTGCCGTTTCGCGTCACCAGCACGCCCACGCCGGAGTTGATGTCGGTCAGCAGCATCACGCGCGCCGATACGGGGCTGACCTCGGTGACCTGGCCGACCAGGCCGTCCGGAGTCCGGGCAACGGTGCCGGGCTTGACGCCGTCGCGGGAGCCGCGGGCGACCGTGACGGAATCGAAGTTGGCAGAGGGGAGCAGGCCGATGACCTCGGCTGCCAGGGGCTTCTCTTTGCTCTTCTGAACCAGGCCCACCGCCTCCCGCAGACGGGCGGCCTCCGCGGCGTCACTCTGGAGCGCCGCGTTCTCCTGCTTCAGACGGGCCACTTCGGCGCGCAGCTTCTCGATCTCCTCCGCCTGCCGCTTGCCGGGGAGCAGCCAGTCCCAGGCCGTGCGCGCGCCCGAACGCGCCCTTGCAGCGCCAATCTGGAAGGGGAAGACAGCGGTGCGGACGCCCGCGAGGGCGGGGTCCGTCTGTCCCCGGTCGGTCCAGCGGTTGTGGAGGACGCCGAGGACGACCGCGACCCCGAGGGTCAGCAGGAGCACGAGGACTGGCGAGGCGGGGACGACGCCCCGACCGGGCTCGGAGAGACGACGACCGCGGCCGGACGGGACCGACCCGACCCGCCCCAGCACTTCCAGTCGTGCGCGCTCCGCGCGGCTCTTGGGCCTCATGCTCCTCTCCGCCTTCCGCTATGGGTGCCCGCCGAAGTTCAGTTGAGAGACGTATTAGACAGCAGCGCGTGCCGCAGGCCCGGATGCTGCTCGGCGGCCTCCAGGGCCGCGCCCGCGCCCAGCGCCACGCAGGAGAGCGGGTCCGGCGCGATGTGAACAGGCATCTGCGTCTCTGCTGCGATGAGCTGGTCCAGACCGCGCAGCAGGGCGCCGCCGCCGGCCAGGAAGATCCCCTGGTCCATAATGTCGGCCGCCAGTTCCGGCGGCGCGGACTCCAGGGCGTCCTTTACCGCACTGACGATCTGGTTCACCGGCTCCATGATGGCATCGCGGATCTCCGGGCTGGTGAGCGTGGTGGAACGCGGCAGCCCCGAGATGAGGTTGCGGCCACGCACCGTCATGCTCATCTCCTTCTCCACCGGGTACGCGGAGCCGATCTGGATCTTCACGTCCTCGGCGGTCCGATCCCCGATGTAGAGGTTAAAGGCCCGGCGGATGTAGGCGGCGATCGCCTCGTCGATCTCGTCTCCGGCGATGCGGATGGAGCGGGAGGTCACGATGCCGCCCAGAGAGATAACCGCCACTTCCGTGGTGCCGCCGCCGATGTCCACGATCATAGAGCCGGTGGGCTCGGTCACGGGAAGACCCGCGCCGATGGCCGCCGCCATGGGCTCCTCAATCACAAAGGCGTCGCGGGCGCCGGCCTTGCGGGTAGCATCCAGCACCGCGCGGCGCTCCACCTCCGTCACGCCCGAGGGGATGCCGACCACAACCTGCGGGTGGGTCCAGAAGCGGCGCCGGTTCACCTTCTGGATGAAGTAGCGCAGCATCTTCTCGGTCTGGTCGAAGTCGGCGATCACGCCGTCCTTGAGAGGACGGATAGCCACGATATGCCCGGGGGTTCGCCCCAACATACGTTTGGCGTCCTCTCCCACCTCAAGGACGCGCTGAGAGTGAACGTCCAGGGCAACCACGGAGGGCTCTCGAATAAGAATACCCTTGCCGCGGACATGCACCAACGTGTTCGCGGTGCCCAGGTCGATGCCCATATTGTTCGAGAAACGACCGAACATATTGCCGAAATAGCGCATACGTTTGACGGGTCTCCGGGACGCTGGCATGCGCCTTCCGGGACGCGCTCGGGGAGGGTCGCGGGGAAAACGCTCGCGGCCATTATATCACACGCGTCTGCCGGGAACTGGCACTGGTTGCGCACGATTGCCGACGGCGCGCGGGCTGTTTTTGGCCTCTGACACCGGCGCGTCACAGTCGCGCGTCACACTCTAATACATCGGTCGCCGGACCGGCTTTCGTTAGCGGGGGCTTATCCGGGGAGAGGCGATGGGCAGGGCGTTTGGGGTACACTACACTGACGCTGCGCAGGCGGGGTCGTTTTGATGGGCACCGCGCCGCCAGATTCCGTACACGATGATTCTTGTTTTTGCCCCGCACCCGGCGCTGGAGCGCGTCGCCCTGGTAGACCGCTTCCAGGCGGGCGTTTCCCAAAAGCCGATGCGCGTCTCGACCTTCGCAGGCGGGGCGGGGCTGCGCATCGCCAACGCCATCCGTCTCCTGGGGGGTGAGACACTCGCCCTGGGTTTCGTTGGCGGCCCGCTCGGCGCTCTCCTGCGCGACTGCCTGGACCGGCAGGACATCCCCCATGTCCTCACCGCCATCGCAGGCAACACCCGCGGCGACTTCCTGGTCCTGGACAAGGAGCAGGGCGTAGTCACCGACATCCCCGAGAGCCCGCCCGAGGTCACGAACGACGAGCGCGCAAAGCTCCTGACGGCCCTGCGCCGGCACGTGGGCAATGCGCAGCTTCTCGTCCTGGCCGACCGGGACGACGAGGCCGACCCGGGCCTGTTCGCCGAGGCGGTGGCGATCGCCCGCGACGCCGGTGTCCCCGTAATCGCGGACCTGTGGGGCGAGGCGCTGGAGGCGGCCATCGGGGCGGGTGTGCTCTTGGTGCGGGTCCGGCTGGACGCCCTGCAGAAGGTGACGGAGCACAGCCTGCAGCACGACTCCGCCATCCTGGAGCGCTCACGCGCCATGATCGCGCGCGGGGTCGAGAACGTCCTGGTAACCTTCGGCGAGGAGGGCGCTCTGCTCACGATGGGCGGTGGCGTCCCTTCCGCGGGCGCCCCGGAAGGGGCGGCTGCCTGGCGCATCCGCCCGCCCGTCGTCTCCCACTTCAATCCCACGGGCTCGGGCGAAGCGCTGGTGGGCGCCTTCGCGGTGCAGTATCTGGCCTCCGGCGACATCCTGGAGGCGGCGCGCTATGGCTGCGCGGCCGCCTCTGTAAATGTCACCCACGACGAGCCCGCCCACGCTACGCCCGGCGAGGTGGCCGTCCTGTTCCCGCGGACCACCGCCACTCAGGTCACTGCCCGATGAAGAAGGTGGTATCCGTTTCGCTCGGGTCATCGAAGCGGGACTTTCGGGAGACAGCCGTCTTCCTGGGCCAGGAGGTAGAGATTCAACGCACGGGCACGGATGGCGACTTCGGACGCTACCGCTCCCTCCTTCTGGAACTGGATGGCACGGTGGACGCCCTGTGCCTGGGCGGCATCGACCGCTACGTGTGGTCGGGCGGCCAGCGCTACGAGTTCCGCGACGCCCGCCGCTTGATTGCGGGGGTGACCCGGACTCCTATCGTGGACGGCAGCGGGCTAAAGAACTCGCTGGAGCGGGAGACCGTGCGATTCCTCGCCCGTAACGGGATGGTGGACTTCCGGCACTCCCACACGCTGATGGTCTGCGGTGTGGACCGGTTTGGCATGAGCGAGGCCCTGGTGGAGCAGGGTGGCCCCGTGGTCTTCGGTGACCTGATGTTTGCGCTGGGCATCCCCTACCCCATACGGTCGTGGCGGACACACCGGCGGCTGGCCCGGGCGCTTTTACCGATCCTGACGCAGCTTCCGTTCCAAATGGTGTATCCTACGGGGGAGAAGCAGGAAAGCACGGCGCCGCGCTGGGGCGCGTGGTACGCTTGGGCGGACATTCTGGCAGGCGATTTTCACCTGATCCGACGCTACCTGCCGCCCGCCGAAGGGCGCCCGCTGGAGGGCAAGGTTGTGGTAACCAACACCACCACCGCGGACGATGTGGAGGAGTTGCGGCGGCGCGGGGCGGCTTTGCTGGCTACCAGCACGCCGCGCTTTGAAGGGCGCTCCCCCGGAACGAACGTCATGGAGGGGGTTCTGGTGGCGCTGAATGACGGCAAGCCGCTCACGGAGGAGGGGTACCGGGCGATGCTGGAGCGCCTGGAATGGGAGCCCACTGTGCAGCGTCTTCAGGCGGAACGACCGGCGGAAAGCGCTGTCTCTTCTTGAGAGGCGCGGCCGATTTCGCGCGGAATAAAGGACCGGCATGGAGCGATTTGCGTTTGTAATTCACCCGATCGACGTGCGGCGTGACGTGGGCAGGAAGTACCCCATCGCGCGGTACCTGCCTGAGTCGGTGGTCGCGGCGGGCATCCGCCATCTGTCCCCGCGCAAGGTGTCGCACATCACGGGCATCCGTTCCGCCACCGGCACGGAGGCGGAGGGCTGGTTCATCGCGTGTCCCCTGACCCCCACCCAGCTCCTGACCCTGCCGACCGAAGTGGTCTATAAGAAGCTGATCCAGTGTGGCAAGATCGCGGAGGACCTGGGCGCTCGCATCCTCGGACTGGGCGCGCTGACCTCGGTCGTGGGCGATGGCGGCGTCACCATCTCAAAGAACCTGAACATCGCGGTGACCACCGGCAACTCCTACACCGTGGCGACCGCGGTCGAGGGGGCGCGGCGCGGCGCGGACATCATGGGCATGCCGATTCAGGAGGCTACGGTCGCCATCGTGGGCGCGGCGGGCAGTATCGGCCGGACCTGCGCCCTGATGCTCGCCCGGGACGCGAAGCGGTTGGCGCTGATCGGACGCAACGCCGAGAAGCTGGAGCCGGTAGCGCGCGAGATCGCGGCGGCGCACCCGCAGGTCGAGGTGGAGGTGACCGGCGATGTCGCGCACGGACTGCGCCAGGCGGACGTTATCCTGACCGTCACCTCTGCGGTAGACGCCGTGATCCAGCCCGAGCACCTGAAGCGCGGGGCGGTGGTGTGCGATGTCGCCCGCCCGCGGGACGTTTCCGTGCGCGTGGCGAAGGAGCGCGACGACGTGCTGGTGATCGAGGGAGGCATTGTGGCGGTCCCCGGCGCCGATGTGGACTTCCACTTCAACTTCGGCTTCCCGCCCAAGACCGCCTACGCCTGCATGTCGGAGACCATCATGCTGGCGCTCGAAGGGCGCTACGAGTCGTTCACGCTGGGCAAAGAGGTGAGTGTTGCGCAGGCGGAGGAAACGCTACGCCTGGCGACGCGCCACGGCTTCAAGCTGGCCGGCTTCCGCTCCTTCGAGCGGGCTGTGACCGAGGAGACCATCGCACGGGTGCGGAAGGCCGCAGGCCGAAACAAGTAGCAGGGCGGAAAGGCTTCATGCGGATTCTGACGGTACAGGAGCAGGCGGCGCGCCTGACCCTGGAGGGGATGGAAAGCCTCTTCCGGGCCGCCCGCCATGTGCCCGAGACCAACCTCCGCTGGTCGCCGATGGGGGCGGCGCGTAGCGTCATGTCCCAGGTCGCCGAGTGCGCCGTGGCCCCACGCCTGCAGATTCAGATCATCGAGGGCGCGCCCGAGGAGGCGGTGATGGACGCCTACCACGCGAATCTGCGCGACATCGAGCGGCTCATGCAGGGAACGCTGGACCAGGCGTACGCGGTGGCGGTTCCGCAGACCCAGGCGCTGGCCAGAGTGCTGCGGTCCTACCCGTCCGACCGGTTGGAAGAGGAGCGCATTCTACCCTTCAACGGCGGCATGACGCGCACTCAGGCGGACCTTCTGTTTATCCCCTACTGGAACCTCTGCTACCACATCGGGCAGATTAACTACATCCAGACCCTGCTCGGCGACACCGAAATGCGGATGTAGCCCCCCCCTGCTACCCGATCACCTCCCGCACGAGGGGCGGTTCGGGGACGGCCTCGCTCACCAGGGCGAACGCGGCGGCGATGCGTGGCAGGATGCGGGCGGCCTGCTCTTCATCCGCGGCGTGGACCGTGGCGAGCGCGTCGCCCTGGGCCACCGGCGTGCCCACCGTCACATAGACCTCAACGCCCACGGCGGGGTCGATGTCGTCCTCCTTCTTCGCCCTGCCGCCGCCGAGGGCAACCACGGCCTCGCCGAGAGCGCGGGCATCGATGGCGGAGACGAAGCCGGCCCGCGGGGCCGACACGGCGACCCTGACCGGCGCGGCGGGCAGCAGAGCCGGGTCGTCCACCACCGAGACATCTCCCCCCTGCGCTGCGACAATCTCGCGAAAGACCCCCAGGGCCGCTCCGCTTCTCAGAACCTCCTCCGCACGGGACCGGGCGGCGGCGCGGTCCGGGGCGAGGCCCGCCAGCAGGATGCCCTCGGCGGCGAGAAGCAGGCACAGGGAAAGCAGGCGTCCGTCGGCCGCGTCCGGGTCACGCAGCAGGTCCACCGCCTCGCGCACCTCCAGGGCATTGCCGATGGCGCGGCCCAGCGGCGGGCTCATGTCGGAGAGGACCGCCGCGGCGCGGCGGCCGTTGCGGCGGGCGCCCTCCACCAGAGCACGCGCAAGGTCGCGCGCCTCTTCCTCGGTGGGCAGAATCGCGCCGCCGCCGGTCTTGACATCGAACAGGAAGTGGTCCGCCCCCCCGGCGAGCTTCTTCGAGAGGATAGAGGAGACGATGAGCGGAAGCGAGCCGACCGTCGCGGTGGCGTCCCGCAGGGCGTAGAGCTTTTTGTCGGCGGGGGCGAGGGCGCCGGTCTGCCCGGCAAGGCACGCGCCCACACGCGCCACCTGAGCGACCATCTCCTTCGGCGTAAGCCCCACCCGAAAGCCAGGAATCGCCTCCAGTTTGTCGAGGGTCCCGCCGGTGTGCCCGAGGCCCCGGCCGGACATCTTGCACAGAAGCGCGCCGGCAGCGGCCAGCAGCGGCACCACCACCAGCGACGTCTTGTCCCCCACCCCGCCGGTGGAGTGCTTGTCCAGCGTCGGGCGCCCTCGCGCGTCTTCGGGCAGAGAGGCGCCGAGGTCCAGGACCGTGCCGGATTCGGCCATGGCGCGCGTCAGGTGCGCCGTTTCGGCGTCGTCCATGCCGCGCAGGTACACCGCCATCAGGAGGGCGGACGCCTGATAGTCCGGGATGTCGCCCTGCGTGTAGCCGCGCACAAAGAATGCAATCTCGTCCGCGCTGAGCGCCGCGCCGTCCCGCTTCCGGGCGATGATATCCTGAACCCGCACGCAGTAATCCTCTCGCCTTACGTCCGGGAAAGAGTAGCGCCTTCGTCGCGCCCCCGGAAAGGCTTCCGGTTGACGCCCGCGGCGCGCTTCCGCAGCCGGGCGGGCAGTATCTTCTCCAGGCCGCGGTACTTGGCCACAGTCCGGCGCGCCAGCGGAAAGCCCTGGGCCGTCAGCGCGTCCGCAATCTCGTCGTCCGAGTACGGGTTCGCCGGGTCCTCGCCAGCGATCAGCAGCACCAGAGCCTCGCGGACCGCGTGGGCGTTACCAAAGAAGGCGTCCAGTGGCACCACTTCGCCGGTCGGGAGCTGCGCCCACTTTTCGGTGACGGCGCGGCTGATGACCGACTCGTCCAGCCCCAGCTTCTCCGCCAGAGACTGGCGCGTGAGCGGGCGCAGGAACGCCCGGTTTCCGGTCTCGATGTAGCCCTGCTGGCACTCCACCAGAGACTGAGCGATAGCGCGCAGCGTCCGCCCGCGCCGGGAGACCCCGTTCAGAAACGCCTGGGCCCGCTCGACGTTGTCGCGGACATACCGCCGCATCGCCTCGTCGGAGCGTCTTTCCGGCTGCTCGGCCAGCTTCTGCCACATGGGCGCGATCACGAGCACCTGCTCGAAGTCGCGGGTCAACTCCACCAGAAAGCCCGCCTCGGTGCGGTGGAAGATCAGGTCCGGGCGCACGGACGGCGCCGCCCCGCCCGGAGAGGCGCCGCGCGGCATGGAGGAGGGACGGAACGCGCTGCCGGGATAGGGTGTCAGCGACTCGCGGATGAAGCGCACCGCGGTGCGGATATCTGCCTGCGGGGCGCGCAGCCGGGAGGCGATGCGCTCCTCGCGGCGCGCTGCCAGTTCGTCCCAGCACTGGGTGAGCACGCGGCGAGCCAGGGGGTGCCCCTCGCCGGTCTGCTCCAGGTACTCCGCCTGCAGCAGCAGACACTCGCGAAGATCGCGCGCGCCCACCCCTGCCGGATCCATCGCCTGGAGCGCCTTCACGGCTCGCTCCACATCGCTACAGGTGACCCGGAAGCGCTCGGCCACCTCCATCGTCTCCGCGATAAGGTAGCCCCGATCATCCACACACTCAATGAGGTAGCGGACGATCTCCTCCTGGATGCCGCCGCTGGTGACCTGCCCTACCTGGTCGCGAAGATGGTCGCGCAGGGAAAGAGAAGAAGCAACACGGTCAAGCGGATCATCGTCCTCCCAGTCGCCGCCGGAGATAGCGAGCGAGCCGGTGACGCCACCAAGGCTGCCCTCCTCGCGACGCGGGCGCAGCAGAAGGCTGTCGAGGTCCACGGTGCGAGACAGGGGCGCCTCCGGGGTGGGGGCAACGGGACTGGCCCCGCCCCCGGGCTCCGCGAGAGGGGCGCTCTCGCGGAACTCCAGGGCAGGGTTCTCCGCCATTTCCCGCTCAATGGCGGCCTCAAGTTCAGGGGCCGTCCACGTCAGGATCTCGCTCGCCAGGATCTGGCGTGGGTCGATCCGCTGGGCTTGTTGCAGCCGTGCCTCGACAATGTGCGCCAGTTGCATAACTCTTCACGCCTTCCCTTGCCCCGCTATGCCACCGTGCTGGCGCCCGGCGGTATGGAAGCCCCGGGGTGGGCGTTGCTCCTTCTTCTCATTGTCGGCATAGCCCGCGCATACGAGAGACCAGGATTCCCCCTGCGGCGCCCCTTCGGCTATGCCGATTCTGCTATTTCCCCAGGTACGCGATGGCCTCAATCTCCACTGCCGCCCCCAGAGGCAGCCCGGCTACCTGGAACGTCGAGCGGGCGGGTTTCACCTCTCCCTCCGGAAACTGCCGCGCATAGATCTCATTCAGCCGCGCGAACTGCGCCATGTCCGTCAGGAAGACGGTGGTCTTCACGACCGAGCTCAGCGACCCGCCGGCCGCCTCCAGCAGCGCGCGCAAAGAGGCAAAGACCCCCTCTACCTGCTTGTCGAAGTCTTCGTAGGGCTTCTTGGTCTCCGGGTCGAGGCCGAGCTGCCCCGACACGAAGAGCAGGTCGCCGACCCGGACTGCCGGGGTGTAAGGAGCGCCCGCCGCCGGGCCACCGCTCGAAAAAACTGCTTCCTTGTTCACCATGTTTTGCCGTGTTTCCATCCGTTTCTTCGGTAGATTTTTTGTTACGTTCTCGCCGGACACCGTGCATCCCTGCTAGAGGAGAGCGCGGCGACGATACAATGCGTTCGTGGAGGGGGCACCTCCGGCGCGAGTGCCCACGCTCCCGGCGCGCGGCTGCGGAGAAGGACCGCGCTCGCCGAAAAAACGTTCAGCGACACGCCTCGCGCCTTGCGGCGGCCCTCCGCCCGCGGCGGCCGCGTCCAGGAGACCGCCTTGCATCCTCCGGCTTATACCATGGTTGACGTCCTGAAGGCACTGGTGCCCGTGCTGCTGATCCTGCTGGCCATCGTGCTGCTGGTACGTCGCTCTGAGCCGCCGCCCCTCCCGTCCCCCCTCGCTCCGGGGGAGGAAGACGAGGAAGAGGCAGAAGAGGAGGACGAAGAGAGCGCCGGGGCAGCGAGCGGCGGCGCGAACCGGCCGCGCTGGCGGCGACAGGACAGCGTGCAGTGGGACCGGGTCATCCCCGCCGTGATTGCGGTCGGGTTCTACCTGCTGGGCCTGTGGCGCCTGGGCCAGCCGAACGAGATGGTCTTCGACGAGGTTCACCACTCCCGGACGGCGATGGAGTTTGTGCTGGGCCAGAACCCGCACGAGTGGACGCACCCACACTTCGCCAAGCTCATGATGGCGGCCGGGCTGATGGCCTGGGGCGGTCATTTTGACCCGTCCGATGGCGTCTGGCAGGACAGCGGGGAGTACCCGGAGCGCGCCGTGATCGGCTGGCGGTTCCCCAGCCTCGTCTTCGGCGCGCTGGCGCTGGTGGTGATGTACGCGCTGGCCCGGCGGCTCCTACGCCACCGCGGCGCCGCCACCCTGGCGACCGTGTTCCTGGCGCTGGATGGCGTGTTCTTCGTCCAGAGCCGCACCGCGATGACGAACATCTACACGGTGTTTTTCATCCTGCTTGCCACGTTCGGCGTGTGGCGCTTCTTCGAGGAGGACCGCGCCCGCTTCCTGGCGCTGGCGGGCCTGGCAATCGGCGGGGCGCTCTCCTCACGCTGGTCAAGCCTGTACGCCTGGGCGCTGCTGCTCCTGGCGCTCTTCGTCCACCATGTCTGGTCTGAGCGGCGGCAGCGCGGGGACGGAAGCGGGCTGCCGCTGGCGCGCTCCATCCGGTGGGCGGCGCTGGTTCTGAGCCTCTTCTTCGTGCTGCCCGCCGCCGTCTACCTCGCCACCTACATCCCCTTTGTGCTTCAGGGCGAACAGGGAACGTATGCCGAAAAGCTGTTCTCCGCGGACTACGGAAATCACGGATGGGGCAAAGTCCTGTCGATGCAGGGCGACATGTGGCGCTACCACAGCGGCATGAAGGACACGCACCCCTACAACTCGCCCTGGTGGTCGTGGCCGCTGGTGCTCCGGCCGGTGTGGTACTACTGGCGGGGCGACGGGAACGTGACGCGCGGCATCTGGTGCATCGGCAATGTCTTTATCTGGTGGGCGTCCATCCCGGCGTTCGTGATCGCGGCGCGCCTGGCCTGGCGGCAGCGCAACGCGGCGGTTGCACTGGTGGTTCTGATGGGCCTGGGCCAGTGGCTCCTGTGGGGCGTGAAGGCGCGCAGCCTCAACTTCCTGCACTATATGTTCGAGTCCATCCCCTTTGTCTGCCTCGCGCTCGCCTATATTTTTTACAGCGCGTGGCGACGCCGCGAAGTCGGCACGAACCTTGCACCTCGTGAAAACATGGGGAATGGCGAGGAGGAGGGCGATGCCCCGGACCCCTGGACGGCCGAGCGCCGATTCGTGGTCTTCTACTGCGCCCTCATTGTCGCCTGGTTCCTGTTCTTTTATCCGCTCCTATCGGCGCTTCCGATCCCGCAACGGTTCTACGACTTCCACCTGTGGATGGGCCGTCCCTGGGTGTAACACGGGGACAGCATTTGTCGAGCCGAGACTGGCCCGACAGATGTCACAATAATCTGGTAAGCTGGCGGGCACTTACAGAGTTTCGAAGGGTCGAGGCGAGACGGCTGTCTGCCGAAATACAGATTTAGGACAGGAACGGGCGGGCTGCGGCGGACCCCAGAGTCACCCGCGCACACCCGCACCACCATCCCCTCCGCGTGGATACCGAGGCATACTGATGAACCGACCTACCCGTAGCTTGCCGAAACCACGGTCTGCGCGCCGCTCCCACGGGCGCCGCTCCCGCGGCGTTCTCGCCGGTGGTTTTACCCTGATCGAAGTCCTCTTCGCCCTGTTCATCCTGCTCTTGATGGGTCTGATGGTCGCGTCGGTGATTCCGGTCGCCGCCCGCAGCACCCGCATGGCCAACAGTCACTCGCTGGCAGTCCAGATCGTTCAGCGCAAGATCGATCAGCTTCAGGACAAGTCCGCGGGCTACGCCAAACTGGAGGGCTCCAGCCTCAAGAGCCTGAACATCATCGACTCAGGATGGACCCAGGCCGGCACGGTCTATAAGCAGGGGACTACCGTTGAGTCGTACGGGAGTAACTACTCCGTCACCGGGAAGTTCACGGCGGTGGACAACCTGGCCTCGTACTTCCCGAACGGTGTCACGGGGACCATCACCGTAACCCCCTGGGCGCCCGCGGTGAAGAGCGTCTCCGGCCAGCAGAAGGCGATGCTCATGAACGTCACTGTCACGCTGGAATGGCGCAACACCCCGGACGGACCGCTGAACAACTTCAGCGCGTCCACCCTCATCACCAAGATGCCCATGAACTAGGGGCCGCACACGCGGCGCGCGTTGCGCCGCGTACGGGCACCCGATTCAGAAGTCGGTCTATACGCTCCGTTTACAAGTTACCAGTCAGTTTACAAGTCAGTTAGTTAGTCAGT
>Ga0065721_10005973_pt1 | contig 31849 bp, 26 predicted proteins | sample Mesricmetagenome_FD_59108 | JGI IMG/M metagenome (GOLD analysis project Ga0065721, IMG submission 59108) | Mesophilic microbial community from rice straw/compost enrichment Sample: eDNA_1 v2 (version 2) | ecosystem: Engineered > Solid waste > Grass > Composting > Bioreactor | place: USA: Davis...
GGCAAGCTCCGCGAGTACGGCTATCCGCCACGAGGAGGCCCGGGGTCCAACCGAATTCAGGCTCAGGATCGTGCAGCGTGATGTTGCTGAAGACCTGAGGAGATTGCGGAGCAGGCCAATGTTTCGCGATTCAGAGCCGTCCCATACAGGACGGCTCTTTTTTTTGCGCGATGGATGATCAGAGAGGGACAACTCACCGTCCGACAGGCAGATCATATTGTCGGGCCAGGAAGATCCAGCGTGTGGGGGCTGGCAGGGAGTGATGTCCCGCATTGCCGGGTCAGTCGCTCTTCCAGCTCGCGAATCATCTCAGGGCCAAGAACGTGCTCAATCTGGTCAGCATCATAGTCCGCCTGGCTGGGAGCAACATCGGCATAGGTGATCAGATACAGTTCCCAGAGTCGATGATTCCGAACCGCCCGCCGGGCCAGTGCGGCTCCTTCGGGTGTCAGCGAGAAGGTCCCGTCGTTGTGTGATTCGAGAAGTTCACCTCGAATTGCACGGCGGATCAGTTGGTCGACTCGCCTGGGACTCCACGAACGTTTTTCCAGAATCCGGGATTGCGGGACACGGGCAAGGATGAGGCGCTGTTCCGGGATATCGATGTCGGGTTGGGTTGCTTCGATCAGTTCGTACATCGCGCGGAGCAGATCGTGTCGACCGATGCGTGCGCGTCGACGTCGATGCTCCCGCCATTTCCAGAAGAGTCCCCGTTGTGTCCCGCCAAAGAGGCTGACGAGAAACACGAGTGTCCCACTCAGGACAATCACCGCCCCTGCCGCCAGACGAGGGGCCATGGAGCTGACGAGCGTTCCCACTCCTGCAGACAAAGCCCCTAACAGGGCAGCCATCCAGGTGAGGTGGCGAACATCATCCGTCCAGAACCGGGCGGAGGCCGCCGGGATAATAAGAATGGCCACGACGAGAATCAGCCCAACGGTCTGCATCCCGACAATGGTGACCCCAGCCACAAGTCCAATTAACAGGGCATCCAGCCAGAAGACAGGCCAGCCGGAGGCGCCTGCATAATTGCTGTCAAAACAGAGCAGGCAGAGTTCCTTGAACAAGGCGAGAGTGACAATCGTCAGAAGGAGAGACGCTCCGGCGAAGACCCAGACATCTCCGGCCAGAAGTGACGCAGTCTTTCCATTCAGAAATGAACTCAGGCCGGCGGCACTCGCGGTTGGCATCCGTGTAATTGCAGTCAGCAGGGATGTCCCCAACCCGTAAAACAGGCTCAGGACGATTGCCAGAGCGGCATCCGCGCGAATGCGGGAATACCGTTCAATCAGGAGCACACAGACGGCTCCCGCCAATCCAAAGACGAATGCCCCGAACATCAGGATCGGAAGATTCTTCCCCGTCCCGGGTGAGATGATCTGTGTCACAATGAAGGCAATCGCGATTCCCGGAAGTGCGGAATGACCAATGACGTCTCCGATCAGCGACCGCTTTCTGAGCAACATAAAGACGCCAACAATTCCCCCGCAGACTCCCAGCAGCGACGTGCCGAGCAGAACAACTCGAGTGTTGTAATCCTGCAGAGTCAGGACACGAACGATGGCCGACGGACTCGCCGGGGCTTCTGCTGCGAAAAGGGCGTTCGGGCACAACAGGAACAGCAGCAGGGTGCCCAGAAGAATTGAACAGGAGCGCAGTGCGGAGACGCTGCCAGATTCATTGGGACGAAGGTTCCGAATCATTGCCCGGCAATCCTTGCTCCAACCTGATCCAGCAGTGACAGCTTTCCACCGTAGGTCCGTCTCAGATTTTCGGCGGTGAAGACGTCTTTCGTGCGTCCCGCAGCGACAAGTCTCATATTCAGTAGCAAGACCTCATCAAAGTACTCGGAGACGGTTTGAAGGTCGTGATGAACCACCAGTGCGGTCTTCCCCGCAGCCCGCAGTTCCTGAAGCAGGGAGACAATCGCCCGTTCAGTCGCGGCATCGACGCCAGCGAATGGTTCGTCCATCAGGTAGAGATCGGCATCCTGAGCCAAAGCCCGAGCGAGAAACACCCGCTGCTGCTGCCCGCCGGAGAGTTGTCGAATCTGTCTTGTCGCGTAGTCCGCCATTCCCACCCGGTCGAGCGCCTGCAGTGCCTGTTCCCGGTAAGGGCGAGTCACCCAGCGGCACCAGCCAATCCGTCGATAAAGTCCCATCGCAGCGACATCGAGAGCGCTGACCGGGAAGTCCCAGTCGACGCTTGTTCGTTGGGGGACGTAGGCAACTCGATCCCGGACTGACCGATATGGCTTGCCGAAAAATTTGATTCGTCCGGAGACGCGAGGAATGAGGTCGAGAGCGGCTTTAATCAGCGTGCTTTTACCCGCTCCGTTCGGGCCGATGATGGCGACCAGTTTTCCAGTGGGGGCGATATAGTCAATATCCCAGACAACGGGACGACGCTGGTAGGCCACCGTCATGTCCTGAATTGACAGCGGGGATTCAGACACCGGGAGTGAGGAAGGGGGGGGCGACTCCGAAGTGGGTTGCGTCATGGTGAATCAATTCTATTGACTCACATTCGAAAAATGTAGCATTGGCTCCATTTATCGGGATTTTCTCCCCGATGCCGTCAATTCAGGAGGCATTCTGTACAGACGCCAGGAATCTCTTCATACTCAAGGGCCGGTCTGCACTGGTGAAACAGGTAGCATGAAACAGGTAGCATGAAACAGGTAGCATGAAACAGGTAGCGGAGCCTTGGCCCGTCCAATGAAGCCTGCAGGCCAGTGCCGGTCGATAGAATCGCGGGAGGTTGGCACTGTTGCCCGTGTTTCTTTCCCCGAACAATGAGTCTTGAATGTTTGGAATCGTTCAGCCGACGCCGTTTGACATGGAATTCACTCTGGGGCGGATTCCGGTGCGCATTTCGGTCTGGTTCTGGCTTGCGGGAACGCTGTTGGGGTTTACTGCACTGCGTGAAGGGTTGCAATATCTGCTGGCATGGCTGCTGGTCTTGCTGATATCGATCCTTGTTCATGAAATGGGCCATGCGCTGACCGCTCAGGCCTTCGGGTATTCCCCCAGTGTGTTGTTGTATCACTTTGGGGGACTGGCGTATTACCAGCCAGATTCACGACATACCCGTCTCAAGTCGATTCTGATTTCTCTGGCAGGCCCAGGGGCGGGATTCCTTCTCTTCGGTCTGACCTATCTATTTGCCCGATATGTGCTTCCGCAATTCTATTGGGATATGGCTGAGCACTCTCGCAGATTGCTGGATGATGTGGTCTTACAGATGTTGTTCATCAACCTGTATTGGGGGTTGGTCAATTTGCTGCCGGTCCTGCCGCTGGACGGGGGACGGATCTCGCAGGAGGTCTGTTCGATGATTTCTCCGCGGCGCGGAATTCTGTACGCAGCCTATATCGGTGTTGCGGTTGCAGCGCTGGCTGCCATGTGGTTTCTTCGAAATCATCAGAGCTACGCAGTGATGCTCTTCGCGATGCTGGCATTCAGCAATTATTCGATTATCCAGCAATACAAGTCGGGTGACCGCTATTGGTGACGAGGGCGGTTACTCTTTCCCCTGACTTCGGTAGCGAGTGCTGGCCTTTTCCAGAAATCGCCGCTCCTCTGCGGTGAGCGATGCCATTCCATGCAGATGAACTTTTTCAAGAAGTTCATCTAGCCGACGTTCGGTTTCGATTTTCTGGAGTAACTCCTTCTGGCGTTTTTTCTCAGCACGATCAAGTCGCCACTGTTCGAAAAAGCCGGGTCGGCGGGATTCGCGATCGTCGTCGATCTCCAGGCTGGTGTAGCCCTGCGAGAAGTCGTACCCCATAAACGAATCATCGTAGGGGCGGGCAAGTTGGGTGACCACGAATTCGTACTGGCAGAAGCCGAACAGGATTGAGGCCAGCAGGACCACTTCAATTGCCTGCCAGTACGCCCCGATGAACATCAGGACCAGTCCGGCAATCAGGCCGATCCATAACGTGCCAATTCGTGCGGTATGGCGGTCCCAGTAAATTTTTCCGACGGCATAAATCAGCTGGCTGCAGTCCAGCGGGTAAATGGGAAGGCAGAGATTCAGGACCAGAAGTTTGAAGTTCACGGAAAAGAGAAGGAAAATGACCGACTCAACCGGTTCCCTGGCAAGGTCAACTGACGGAAGTCCCAAAAGGACAATGCATTGGGACACCATTTGCGTCGACATGGCAAAGGGGAGACAGGCCAGACAGATCAATCCGTTGGAAAGTGGTCCCGCAAGAACAGTCCACAGCTCGGAAAATAGAACAGGGGCCGGGGTGGCCATTGCAAGCCCCCCGAGTGGCCACAGCAAGATCTCGTGTCCACTTCCACCGGTCTGACGGGCCGCCATGATATGGGCCAGTTCATGGACGAGGATACTTCCGAGAAGTAATCCTGAAAGCACCAACCCCAGTTGCCATCCGAAGTTCAGGCACAGCACCAGAGCGACAACAATCGTCCAGATGCTCAGACGAATGTCTGTCCGGAAAATCGATCCAAGCGGAATGCTCAGCCACAAGGGGTTCTGACGAATATCCATCGAATTGCATCTGGCGCCAGTTCGACACGACCTTCCGATAGACAACCATCGGTCGACGTTTCTCGATCGTACCACCGCTCGATTCGACAGGCAATGGGCTGATCCAGCACGAATTTGCCGGAATTCGCTCGTTGAAGAACAGATCTCACATGGGAAAATCACTCCATTGAAGGAGGAGCAGCATCCGAAGTAATTGGCTCTCAACCCTCAATAGTCGGGTTGGCTTGACTGAACTGGAAAACTATCAATAAACTCTCCACACTTACCTTCTGTGAGACATCTCAGCGGGTGGGTCTGGACAGACGCGGGTGTAGCTCAATTGGCAGAGCGCCACGTTGCCATCGTGGAGGCCGAGGGTTCGAGTCCCTTCACCCGCTTTTGTGTTGCGGCCATGCGAATTCTGAAGTGAACCGGTTCGGCGACGTCGAATGGGCATTTCATGCTAGCCCGTTTGGTGAGCCCGTGGCACGTAACTTGCATTATCCTGTCAGGGGAGTAGAGTCGACCTTTCAGCAACGCGGGCAGGTCGGTGAACGATCTGAGTGCAGGCGGATACGTCTGCGGATAATGCTGGAGAACCTGTCAGAGCGAAATGGGTCGTACCGCTGCGGCAGTTCTCAATGTTCTATACAGGACTCCCGTTCACCGGCCTTCGATCCGGGGTGATCGCTGGCCGATTGTTATTTTGAGGGGATGAGGGATGGCGGAATCGGAAAATCTGACGGGTGAGACGACTGCGGTTGCGGACCGTGCGTCTGAAGGGGCTGAAAAGTCCCGGCTGGATCTGACTGTGGACATTCAGAAGGTCGGTCCCTGCAAGCGCCACGTCCAGATCAAGGTGCCTCGCAGCTCAATTGACGAAGTCTATCAGACCATCCTGGAAGACTATACGGAAAAGGCATCGGTCCCCGGTTTCCGTGTCGGGCACGTCCCTGCCGAGCTGGTCAAACGCCGTTTCAAGACCGAGCTGGCAGAGCAGGTCAAGCAGCGCGTGCTGATGGTCAGTCTGGAACAGATCAGCGAAGAATCCGATCTGGATCCGATCAACGAGCCCAATCTTGATCTGGAAAGCATCGAAATTCCGGATGAAGGGGATTTCGAATTTGAATTCGATGTCGAAGTCCGGCCGGAATTTGACCTGCCCCAGTACAAGGGCCTCAAAATCAAGCGTCCTTCTCGTGAAATCACGGAAAAGGACGTGCGGGCCTATCTGGATCAGTTTCTGCAGCAGTACGGGAAGCTGGTTCCCGTTGAAGAGGCTGCCCGCCCCGGCGATTACGTGACAGTCAATATTACTGTGACACACGGCGGGAACACTCTCACTGAGATTGAAGAAGTCTCGCTGCGGGTCCGCAAGTCGTTGCGGTTCCAGGATGCCGAGCTGGCAGACTTTGAGGGCTTCATCAGTGGAGCAAAGGCGGGAGAGACCCGCGAAATCGATCTGACGGTCTCGGGAGAAGCAGACTCCATCGAGATGCGGAACGAAACCGTTCATGTGAAATTCGAAGTTCTGGATGTCAAAAAGCTGGAAACTCCGGAACTGGACGAAGAGTTCCTGCAGCGTCTGGGAGCAGCGTCTGTTGAAGATCTGCACAACCAGATTCAGGGAATGCTGGAACGGCAAGTCAAGTACGAACAGCGTCAGTCCTGCCGTCGTCAGGTGCTTGAGCAGATTACCGATTCCGCGAACTGGGAACTGCCGGAAGAACTCGTCAGCAAGCAGGTTGATAATGCCTTGCGACGGGAAATTCTGGAAATGCAGCAGGCAGGATTTACCTCGAAGGAAATTCTGGCTCGCGAGAACGAACTGCGTCAGCGTTCACTCACCATGACCCGGAAGAACCTGAAGGAGCACTTCGTTCTCGATCGCATCGCCGAAGAAGAGAAGATCGAGGTGACCGAAGCCGACCTGAATGCCGAAATCGGCCTGATGGCGATGCAGCGAGGGGAAAGCCCACGTCGCGTCCGAGCCCGTATGGCCAAGTCTGGCATGCTCGACAATCTTTACGCCCAGATTCGTGAGCGAAAGGCAGTCGATGTGATTCTGGACAATGCAGAATTCATTGACGAGCAGCTGCCTCCTCTGGTGGAAAGTGATGTCGAAGCTCTGAATCGGTCGGTCTGCCGAGCTGTGGCTGCTGCCGATACAGACGGCGATGCTCATGTCCACGGCCCGGACTGCGACCACGATCACGACAGCTGATCGGGGTTTTTGGGTGACTGCATTTGAAAATCTGCCTCCAGGTCAGCGTTTCGTTGACCTGGAGGTTCTGTTTCTGCGGTTCCAATATTGGCAGTCGGTTCTATGCAGGGGGAATCCCCGTTTCGCAATGTCAGCTATCGAGAGGGATTGGACCGCACCGTGAGTACCATTCTCGACAAGATTATCGAGCAGAAACGGCTCGAGATTGCTGCTGCCCAAAGTGTCTGTCCGCTCCCGGAGTTACAGACGCGTGTCTCTGCAGCTCCTCCCCCACGTGACTTTCTGAAGTCCTTGCTCGACCATCATCCGATGGGGTTGATTGCGGAGGTTAAGAAAGCCTCCCCTTCTGCAGGCCTGATCCGAGCGGATTTCAACCCAGTCGAAATCGCAAGAACCTACGAAGCCAATGGGGCCGCCTGCATCAGCGTGCTGACGGATGAGCACTTCTTTCAGGGGCACCTCTCGTTTCTGGAAGCCATTCGAAAGGAAGTGCAGATTCCCGTCCTTCGTAAAGACTTCATCATTGATCCCTATCAGGTCTGGGAAGCGCGGGCGAGTGGGGCCGACTGCATTCTGCTCATTGCGGAATGTCTGGATGATCAGCAGCTGGTGTCCCTGTATCAGCTGGCGCATGAACTGGGGATGCAGGCTCTGGTCGAAGTGTATGATCCCGAAAATGTGGCCCGGGTTCTTGCACTGAATCCTCCATTGATTGGCGTGAACAATCGCGATCTGCGAACATTTGTCACTGATTTGAACCACACTGTGCGGCTTCGGCAGCAAATTCCCGGGGCCGTTCTGGTCATTGGAGAGAGTGGAATTCACACCCGGCAGCATGTTGAGTTGCTCCAGGCTGCGGGAGTCCACGGGATTCTCGTGGGGGAATCCCTGATGCGTCAGGATGACATTGGAGCGGGTGTTCGGAGTCTGCTCGGTATTGCTGCCAATTGATCAAGTGAGAGAAAGCGATCGTCATGACGTCTGAAAATGCGGCTGTGGAGCATGTCCTGGTTGTCCCGACGCTTCTGTTCCATGAGTTGGGACACTTTCAGGGCCATACCACGGATGTCCAGCGTTATCTGGAAACTCTCCTTGATCCAAATTACATCAGCTATCGTCCTCGTCATGAAGTCGAGGAGGACCCCAGCTACAAGCAGTTGATTCCGTACTGCATTTTTCGTCACGAAGGAAGGATTTTTTATTACTCCCGAGGGAAAGAGCAGGGGGAAGCTAGGCTCCACAGCAAGCGGTCTATCGGAATTGGGGGGCATATTTCCGCGGACGACCAGTTTTCCGGAAGTTCCGTCTACAAAGTCGCCATGGAACGGGAAATTCAGGAGGAAGTCGTTCTGGAATCTGGTTTTACGGAAAAATGTGTTGCCTTGATCAACGATGACCAGACTGAGGTCGGCAAGGTCCATTTGGGCATTGTTCACATTTTTGACCTGGAAGTGCCCAAAGTTCTTCCACGTGAAAAGTCGATCATGAACACAGGATTTGAATATCCAGCACAACTTGTCAAAGATCGTGACCAGTTCGAAACATGGTCTCAGATCTGTTTCGAATTTCTGTAATGCATCGCAATCGATAGTGACACTGCCTGCAGGCCGGGAGAGGTCTGTTGGTGGGGAGTGTCAGTGATCAGTCATTGACAGACAAAGGAATGTCAGCCATGACGACCGTCAATCGCCGAAATCTGCTTTTGGGATCACTTGCGGGAGCTGTTCCCGCTGCTTTGGCTGCCGGCTCAGCCCACGCTCAGGAACAGGCCGGGCGGCTGACGGAGGACCAACTCGGGCAATTGATCGCAGCCCTCGGACTCCAGCCGAATAAACGAGAGAAGCGGTATGACTTCGCGTTCCAGGCTCAGTTGAACGATCAGTCCTGGGAACTCTCCATGTCTGCTGTATTGAGTGGAAATCAGGAGAGCATCTGGCTGATGGCGTGGCTGGACGAACTGCCGAAGGCATCGAACGACGTTCCCCGCACCGCATTGCTGCGTCTGCTGGCGGAAAACGATCAGATGGGTGACGGAAAATTCTTCGCCTACATCCCGGCGAATCGTCGATTCGTTCTTCAGCGGACCGTTCCCAATGAAGGGCTGACCTCCGCCAAGCTGCGACTCCTGCTTCAGGATCTGGGGAGCAGTGTGGTTGAGACTTACCCGATCTGGCACACCGGAAACTGGGGCGGAACCCCCGCAGCTCCAGTCGGAACGACGTCAACATCGCCGGCTGGTGGGACTCCAGTCCGATCAGCAGTCAACGATTCGAAGTTTGAACAGCCAGTTCGCCGCTAGTCTCACGCAGGGGGCGAACGGGATTTAATTGCCGGGGGCGATGCCTCGGTTCGACGCCGCGACTTCCACGAATTGACCACTCGCTCGTCAGTTCGTCGAAGTTGCGGCTCGACTCTTTTCAGCCCTGTCATCCCCACCGAAGGTGCTATTGGGGGGAACACTAAGGAGGAGTGTCGGCTTGATGGGGTGAGCGACCCGCTGTCAAGAATTCTAATGGAACGAAGGCAGGCCGGGCGGTATGGGGGGATTGGTCAGGTGTGACGCGGGGACCTCTCCCGTTTGTGGAGGCATGCTTCGCCTCGAGAGAGGTGCGACCTCAGGGAAACGACGTTGACCTGATCTGGAAATTTGACGATAAGTCGTCGCTTCACCCTGAATCGACAGCTGTTTGTCCCATCACTGCCTCACAGGAGAATGGGGATTCCTTTTCTTGTAGGCCGATCGCACTGCTCATTTCCAGTGATTGAAATAGATTCGTTCCTGTCGTTCCAGACACGTCGTTCCTGAGGAGTTCCACACAACTCTGCCCGATTTTCAGTGATTTCCTGCTGAATGGCAGGCATTTGCTGGAGACGTTCATCAGCGTGGCGCCATTGTGAAACTCGCCGTTGCAATGGTCGCTGGTCCGTTTCTCTCAATCGACTCCGATTGCATTTGCAGCAGGCAGGTCGGAGGCGAACGAGGACGGAGGGAAGGGCGTTGCGGGAGACAGGGATTTGAAATCGCTCTTTTCCTCTCCAGCGGAGCCTGTCCCCTGGAAGTGGAAAGAGAGAGCCAACAGACCAACTCCTCCAATGGCGGATTTTCGAACTTCATGGTGGCCGATGCTTGCCAGCTTCGCCTTCGCGGTGATCGGCGGTGTCATCGGCATCGCATGGAGTTCTCCTTCGTTTGAGAATCCACAGGAGCCTCGTCCTGCTGTCTTCCGGCTTCGTTCCGAGGTCCCGGTGGGAGACATCGGGGGGCGTCAGATTCTCGAACAGATGGTGGATCTGTGTCGGGATGTCGAAGAAGTATTGTTGATTCCACCCCCGGAACGCCCGATTCAGGTCAATCTGTTTAAGTCGAAGGACTCTTTTGAAGCGTTTCTGATTCCCCGGATCCCCTCTGCAAAGGGGAGATCTGCCATTTATGTCGATGACCCGGAGGGGGGGCAGATCTATCTCTGGCATCACCCTGACATCGAACAGGATGTACGCCACGAATGCACCCATGCCATCCTGCACCAGTCGTTTCAGGAGATCCCACTCTGGCTGGATGAGGGGCTCGCAGAGTATTTCGAAGTGCGTCGGGAAGATTGGGCAGAGAACCACCCGTATCTCGTCGAGTTCAAAACGGTATTGAACTCTCAATCCGTCCAGCGTCTGGAGGCATTGGAAGCCTTGGAACACGTGAACCAGTTGACGCCGGAGGATTATCGTTCCGCGTGGGCCTGGGTGCATTTTCTGATGCACGGGCCGACACCGGCACGTGAAGAATTCCGTCAGTATCTCATCGATCTGGCCGCAGACTCGAAAGCGTATCCGTTGAGTGAACGGCTGCGGGCCAGAATGCCGGACATGGAGGTCCAGCTGTTCCATCACTTGCAGGAATGGTGATTATTGGAATTCATGAAAGCGCGTTTGGTTAAAATGTTGTTCACTCATGGGGGGCTGATGCTGCTGCTCAGCGTGTCGGTGCTCCATGCAGGTCCTCCCCGAACGAAGTCACCCCAGCAGGATCGGGTTCTGGATGTGGCGATGAACAAGGATGCGATTCTTGAAGGGCATTTGATTGATCCCTTTGGAAATGTCCTGAAGAACGCTCCCGTCTCCGTGATTCAGAATCAGAAAGTGGTCTGGAAAGGGAGGACAGATGCGCACGGTCGTTTTGAAGTGAAAGGACTCCCTTCGGGAGTGTACCGGGTGAACGGAGAATGGGGCTCTGCGAACTGTCGCGTCTGGACCAGCGAGTCTGCTCCTCCGCGGGCACTCAAGTCATTGTTATTGACGCGTGACTCCGGGGCAGGGAACAATGCCTCTCCCGGTTTCGGGGAAGATTTGACTATTCGTGTTTCTGGTTTTTCAACGTTTACATTGCCCAAACCGGTGATTCGCGACGTACGACAGCTCATCAGTCCATAGCGTCTCGTGGGCGATTTTGTTTGAGGGCGCTTCATCGCGAGTTGAAATCAGACCTTCGTCAGCCCCCTTTGAACGTTTGTTAATGACGGGGGGACGCGAAATGTTGTGGTAGGGTGAGCAGGGATGGAGTCATGTTTCGGGTGTTCTATCCGAAGCAGATGCGCTTGTGCTGATCGCAAGCGGGAGTCAGGGGAGATGAGGATGTTGCTAACGAAGCTGTCAAGGGCCATGTTCCCCTGCAGGGAAATAGTGGGGATGCGTTCGTCCCTCATTAGAGGAATGGCTGCACGAACCGTTGTCCCTGTGTTATGGCTGGCTGCGATGGGAATGTTGATTCCTGTCGGCACCGCCCGGGCCCAGAATGAATCGACTGCTCAGGAACATCCCTTGGTCCCCGCCATTCAAATGGCGAAGCAATCCTATGAAATCGTTCAACAGTTGAAGGATTACGAGGCGACCCTGATCAAGCGGGAACTGATTAACGGGCGTTTGACCAGCCAGCGGATTCGAATGAAAACCCGGGAGAACCCGTTCAGCATTTATCTGTACTACGAAGAGCCGAATCCGGGACGCGAAGTGCTTTTCGTTATGGGGCAGAATCAGAATCAGCTTCTGGTTCGGGAGGCTGCCGGAGTCGCCTCCTTAGTGGGGACTGTTTCTCTCCCCGTCGACAGCCCGCAGGTCATGGCAGAGAACCGGCATGTCATTACCGACATGGGAATGCGTCGACTCCTTGAGTTGTTGATCACCCAATGGGAATTGGAAAGCAAATATGCCGAGTGTGATGTCAAGTTCTACCCCGGAGCCAGAATGGGAAATGCAGAATGCGAAGTGATCGAGTCTTCGCATCCTCGCCCTCGAAAGCAATTCCCGTATCACATGACTCGTGTGTTCTTTGAAAAGAAGTCCCGACTTCCGATTCGCATTGAGAACTACGGGTTTCCTCCTCAGCCCAATCAGCCTGCTCCCCTCGTCGAAGAGTATACTTACATAAATGTGCGGACGAATATCGGGCTGACGCCGGCAGATTTCGATCGCAGAAATCCCAACTACTCATTCCGGTAGGAGAGTCTCTGGGCAACATGAGCTGTTTGGATCGCCGAGTGCCTGTGATGCATCCAAGGCCGTCATAGACATTAAAAGTTAAAAACGGGCAATAAATAAAAGTTCAGGGGCTTCTCACGCTCTGCCTGTCTGCAGATCGTTGAGAAGCCCCTGGCATTTGCATGATTCCGGGTGTGCTTGTCGTTGTCCGGATCAGTACTTGTAATGCGGTTTGCCAGACTCAGGCGTTGGGCCGTAATCACAGGTGATGTCGTTCTGGCCGTCGCAGTAATCTGCTTCATCATGAAAACGGCTTCCGGTCACGTGTCCTTTGTGTCCCGTAAAGCCCGAATAGCAGTAGCTCTGATTAATGCTTCCAAACGCGGAACCGACGTCTTCCAGTTCCTGATTGATCCCGTTAGCCACTTCGGAGAGGCCAACGATCATTCCGATAACCACGATCGTGGAGATGAGCACAAGCTCAGCGGAGACAATAAACCCTGCTTCGTCGTGCAGGAACTGCGAATAGAGAGCCATGTGTGAGAGTCCTTGTGAGTCTGGTGAGAGTCTGGTTTCGTCCGGACTGGCGGAGCTGTCGCTTGATCCCGCCAGACATTTGGCCTCGGTCGCGGCTTCAGTCGTGTCCGACTGGAGCGCGCATCAAAATCCGGCGGAGATCGTCGGACGAGGCTCGGCGTGAGAGTGCGAGTCGACCGGACGTAAATTTGGATAAAGCAGGGGGAATGCCAAGATTTTGAGACAACGTCGCTATCGGGAGATTGGGTGTGGGTGTAAGGTGTTTTTGTATAACGGGTTGTGTTGTCTGAAAAGAATTTCGAACAGCTGTAAAGTGTACCGGCAATGACGTGAGTTGATGTTGAAATATGACAGCACGGCCAAGGCCAGTGGTGGGATTCCTGGGGGCGATCTTCTTTCAGGAGCGAGGGTTAGGGCGTGTGGTGGTCAGAAGCGACACGTGGTGAGAAAAGTCAACGCTCAGCGGGCTGGCGAAGGCCAAGTTTGGGAGACAGCTCAAAGCAAGAGGGGGCAGCGAGAGATTGACCAAATTCACATTGAAAACGCGCGCCCGTTGGCTGGATTTCATTGCCGGGACGCGCCAAAATGCCTGCCAGAGAGTCCTCGTCTGGATTGTCTGCGCTCGGGGTGCCGTTTGAACTTGCACACGGGACGTCCTCCGCTATACTTCGCGGCTTACAATCCGGTACTAGGCTAGCGTAGCTCAACGGCAGAGCACCGGTTTTGTAAACCGGCGGTTGTGGGTTCAAATCCCTCCGCTAGCTCTTCAGAGCAAATGACTCGCTTCTGGTCAGTGAACTAAGCGTGTCGTCTCACAGAGCAGAAGCGACTGCCTCTCCGACAGTTATGTCTCGGGCAGTGTTGAGTCTGATGGTCAACGGCAATGTTGACCTGTCTTCTGGAGCGGCGGTTTAGTCTGTCTGGGACGAGCTGGTGTGAGTCTGCGGCTGGCGAAAGCTGTCCGGGACAACTGGGGGTGTGCCCGAGCGGCCAATGGGGCCAGACTGTAAATCTGGTGGCTCTGCCTTCGAAGGTTCGAATCCTTCCGCCCCCATCTGGTAAAATTTGGCAAAATTGACTCGGCCGGATTGTCGGCACGGAATTGTCTCTGTGCTACAGTTCGAGCGGTTCAGCGGGTGTAGCTCAATGGTAGAGCTCCAGCCTTCCAAGCTGGTGGTGAGGGTTCGATTCCCTTCACCCGCTCTTCAGGGGTGCCGGAGTCTTGGTGCGGAGTTGCCAGCAAGCGGCTTCCCCAATGCACTGGCGCTGCTGCTGCTGTAGCTCAGTCGGTAGAGTGCGTCCTTGGTAAGGACGAGGTCATGGGTTCAAGTCCCATCAGCAGCTTCCCGGGTTGAACCGGGCCGGCGCGTCCGGTTTTGTCAAAGGGAGAAGGCGGGGTGTACCGCGATCCCTGAACGAGGTATGTGTGTGGCTCAAAACTGCCGCACGATTTTTTTAGTCGAAATCACTGGGAGTTTGGAGCGCTAGTCATGGCGAAGGAAACATTTCAAAGGACAAAACCGCACGTGAACGTCGGAACCATTGGTCACATTGACCATGGGAAGACCACTCTGACTGCATCGATCCTGGCTGTTCAGGGAGCCAAGGGTCTGGCCAAGCCTATCGCCTACTCTGAAGTGGCGAAGGGGGGAACGGTCCGTGACGAAACCAAGACAGTGACCATCGCTGTTTCGCACGTCGAATATGAGTCTGAAAAACGTCACTATGCTCACATCGACTGCCCCGGACACGCGGATTACATCAAGAACATGATCACCGGTGCCGCCCAGATGGACGGTGCGATTCTGGTCGTTTCCGCTGCTGACGGTCCGATGCCACAGACTCGCGAGCACATTCTTCTCGCTCGCCAGGTGAACGTGCCTGCTCTGGTGGTCTTCCTCAACAAGTGTGACCTTGTCGACGACGAAGAGCTTCTTGAGCTGGTCGAAATGGAAGTTCGCGATCTGCTCAACAAGAACGGGTTCCCCGGAGACGATGCAACGATCATTCGTGGCTCCGCCAAGCCCGCTCTGGATAACCCAAGCGATCCGGAAAAGAGCGCTTGCATTACCGCTCTGATGGAAGCTCTGGACAATGACATTCCCGAGCCTGCTCGCGAAGTGGACAAGCCCTTCCTGATGGCGATCGAAGACGTCTTCTCCATCGAAGGTCGTGGAACCGTGGTGACCGGCCGAATCGAGCGAGGAAAGATCAAGGTTGGTGACAAGGTTCAGATTCTGGGTCTGCGAGATCCTCAGGAAACCACCTGCACCGGCGTTGAAATGTTCCGCAAGCTCATGGAAGAAGGGGTTGCTGGAGATAACGTCGGGATTCTGCTCCGCGGAACCAAGAAGGAAGACGTTGAGCGTGGGCAGGTTCTGGCTGCACCGAACAGCATCAAGCCGCACACCAAGTTCCAGGCTGAAGTCTACGTGTTGAGCAAGGAAGAAGGGGGCCGCAAGACTCCGTTCTTCAGCGGATATCGTCCACAGTTCTACTTCCGTACAACTGACGTGACCGGAGCTGTCAAGCTGCTGGGTGACGCAGAAATGTGTATGCCTGGTGACAACGTCGCACTGGAAGTTGAACTGATCAAGCCGGTTGCTCTGGTGGACGGAAGCCGCTTCGCAATTCGCGAAGGGGGCCGAACTGTCGGTTCCGGAATTGTGACCAAGATCATTGAGTAATTAAGATGAGACGCCGTGCCCGAGGTTCGCTTCGGGCACGCTGCTCTCAGGATTGTGAGGCAGTGGATCCGGCACTTCGAAACTCGCGGTGCCGGCTCTTGCTGTTTAAGAACGCCTGACAAAGCTGACCGCATTGTCGCCTGGGCTTCTCACGGTGATGGCGTTTTCGTGACGACATCTAGTATTGAGGTTTTATCATGGCTCGTGAATATGTCTGGCTCGAGTGCACTGAAAGTGGCGCACGGAACTACCGTGTTCCGAAAGAGATGCGAGGAACAGAGCGTCTCGAGTTGATGAAGTACTGCCCAAAGCTTCGTAGACACACTCTTCATAAGGAGTCCCGCAAGAAGTAAGGTGTCGGCGGAGGGTCGTCAGGTTCTGTCTTGCGATCTTCTGCTGGGGTGACCTGGCTTGTTGTTACGGGTGTAGCTCAATTGGCAGAGCAGCGGATTCCAAATCCGCAGGTTGGGGGTTCAAGTCCCTCCGCCCGTGTTTGTTGTCGTTCAGTGAATTGAAGGCCTCATTCGGGACGCGAGGCTCCTGTTGATCTGAAGGGGACTGCCTGGGATGGCAAAGGCAAAGGCGGAAACATCGTTGTGGAGCGAATTGTTCCAGCTGCGGCTTTTTAAGCCCAGTCAGGGTCGAGTCGTCCGTCAGGTGACCGGGTTTGCCGTTGCTTCTGTGTTTGTGATTGCAGCATGGCGGTTGTATGCGACGGTTCTCTCAGACATTGGAGCGACGACCAATATTTTGGGGCTGACTGTTCCTGGGAACNTGATTCGACTNGGCCTTCCGGTGGTNATTGCATTGGTCGGCGCGTGGNTCAGCTACCGCCTGGTGAANTGGCCGACATTTGCGAATTTCCTGATTTCCGTTGAAGCGGAAATGGACAAAGTTTCCTGGGCCAGCATGGATTACCTGAAGCGAGCCACTGCGGTGGTTCTCGTGCTGATGGTTTTCATGGGGGCATACCTGTTTGTTTGCGATCTCTTCTGGCAGCAGTTGTTTGTGTGGATCGGGTTTCTCGACTCCTCGGTTTCTGGCTCATAAGAGGGAAATTCAGGCTGTGTTCGGGGGATGGTGAGCGGCAAGCAGGCGTCTTTTCGGACGTTTGTGGGACCGGTCGCTTGAAAAAAAACGAGTGATCAACAAAGATGCGTGGCTCGCCCATGGAAGATGAAAAAACGACTACCGGCCCAAATCGCAGCGGCACATCGGAAAGTGTGACCAAAGCAGGAGATGGGATCGTCTCCATGGCTGGGACAGAAAACGGCAGGATGCGTTGGTTTGTGCTCAAGGTTCAGAGTAATCGTGAGCGCTCCATTCGCGATACGATTCTCCGTCGTGTCCGCAAGGAGGGGATGGAGGAATTCTTCGGTCGGATTTTCATCCCTACGGAGAAAGTCGTCGAAACCAAAGGGGGGAGTCGTCGCGTACGTGAGCAGAAGCTCCTTCCTGGGTACGTGATGATTCAAATGGAGTTGACGGACGAGAGTTGGCACCTCGTTCGTTCAACGGGCGGTGTCGGCGATTTCACCGGGGCGGCCGGTAAGCCGATTCCGATGGAGGACAGTGAAGTGCGTCGTTGGCTTGGTGTCAGTGGTGACGCCGAAGTCAAAGGTGAAGCACCGGAGAAGTCGCAGAAGGCTGTCGTTAAGTTCGAAGTTGCAGTCGGTGAGCACGTCAAGGTAAAGGAAGGTGCCTTCGAGAGTTTCGAAGGTGTCATTGATACCATTGATGAGACGACTGGGAAGATCAAGGTCATCATCGAGATCTTTGGTCGGCCAACGGAAGTTGAGCTGGAGCACTGGCAGGTCGAAAAAGTTTGATCGCTGAAGATCTCTTCGGGCTCGCGGTGTCGTGATTGTTGCCGTGAGTCGTTTGTCATTCCTCAGCCGGGGTCAATCCCGGATTGGAAGCAGTGATGGGTAAGAAAAAAGTAGTCAGCGCGGTTGTCAAAGTTCAGATTACCGGGGGACAGGCGACTCCTGCTCCGCCAGTTGGTACTGCGCTGGGACCCCACGGGGTGAATATTGGACAGTTTGTCCAGCAGTTTAATGAGAAGACTCGTGATATGGCCGGGACGACGGTTCCGGTGATTATCACCATTTATAACGACCGTTCCTTCGACTTCATTCTGAAGTCACCTCCAGCTGCTGTGTTGCTGAAACAGGCCGCTCAGGTTGCAAAGGGGGCGGGGAATCCTCGTAAGGAGAAAGTCGGTACGGTGACGCAGGCTCAGATTCGCGAGATTGCTCAGCGAAAATTCGCTGACCTGAACTCGTCCAGTCTGGATCAGGCCGTTAAGGTGATCGCAGGGACCGCACGTAGCATGGGAATTGCTATCGTTGACTGATCCTGGGGTCAGGATTGGTTGACAGGTCTTGTTACTGTTGCCGGGCAAGTCGTCAGGGCTGGATGGTTGCTAGAAGTTCAGAAAAATAGAGATTTCGGCGCTGGAGATGCGTCATCACGCTGAAATGATGAGCTGATACTGCAGAGCCGGGTCAGTCGGCGGATCAACGAGAATCAGTTAAGAGATTGAGTCATGAAAATTTCGAAGCGGAAAAGAGCTCTGAACGAAGCTGCACAGAAGTTGGGGGCACTCCCGGTTGCTGCTGCTGTTTCCGCGCTGAAAGGGTTGGAGTCGAGTCTTCCGCAGGGGATTAAGCCCTGCAAGTTCGATCAGTCTGTCGCTGTCGCGGTTCGTCTGGGAGTTGATCCCAAGCATGCTGACCAGATCGTTCGTGGGAGTATCGTGCTTCCTCACGGCATTGGAAAATCCCAGCGGGTGATCGTGTTCTGCAAGGATCAGAACGTCGCAAAAGCTCTTGAAGCTGGTGCGGATCAGGCTGGCGGAAAAGAGCTTGCCGACAAGGTTAAGGATGGTTGGCTTGATTTCGACGTTGCAATCGCAACCCCGGACATGATGGGGATTGTTGGACCTCTTGGTAAAGTGCTTGGTCCTCGTGGATTGATGCCATCTCCGAAGGCCGGAACTGTTACTCAGGACGTTGCTACGGCTGTTAAGGAATATAAGGCCGGTAAGGTCGAGTTCCGATGCGATGATGGTGGGAATGTTCATTGCGTGGTCGGGAAGATGTCTTTCAGTGAGCAGAGCCTGACTGAAAACATTGAGGCGCTTCTTCAGCTGATTCAACAGTTGAAGCCACAGGCAGCGAAGGGCCAGTATGTCCGCTCTGTGACGTTGAGTGCGACTCAGATGCCTGGAATTCAAATTTCGGCAGCGTAGTGCCGGGAGGCGGGGCATCGTCCTGCAGGGGTGTCGAGCCGCGGACAAAGAATTCAGATGTGACGTCGACGACACACTTCGTCACAAGCAGAATCACTCAGTTGAATTGAATGCAGAATCATGAGTAAGCCCATCAAGGAAATGATCGTTCGGGACATCCGGGCCAAGTTGGCGGACCGGAAAGATCTGATTGTATTGGATGTGTCCCAGATGAACGCGTTTGCTCAGAATGAGCTTCGTCTGAGCGCTGCCAAGAAGGGGCTGACACTGCTGGGCGTCAAGAATTCACTGGCCCGGCTGGCGCTGAAGGCTCAGGGCTTCAGCGCGGTGGATGAGCTTCTCGATGGCCCCTCAACGCTGGTGTGGGGTGGCGAGGATATTGTTGGTCTGGCTCGTGAGATTACGGAGTGGGCCAAATCCAACGAGAAGATGACCATTAAAGGTGGGGTCGTCGATGGGCAGGGCGTCAATGCCGAGTCTGTCGAAACGATTTCCAAGGGACCAAGCCGACTGGAGTTGATTGGCCAGATTTCTGGTCTGATTCTCAGCCCGGGGGCTCGTCTGGCGGGAGCATTGCTGGGGCCTGGAGGAAGGATTTCCGGCGCACTCAAGACGATGTCAGAAGGAAAAGAAAGCGGCGACGCGGCGTAGCGTCCCGGTTCGGCCGAGTGAAGCGGCCGAGGATCAGTACCTGCGGGGTTGTTCTTCCGGCATCGCAGGGGGACCTGAGGAAGCAAGACGGTCGATGTCATTGTCTCCTTAGGGGATTCACTCAACCGAGCCGGTCGGTGATCGCCGGCGTTTAAATTTTGGAGAAACTGGAATGTCCGAAGTTGCAGAAAAAACATTTGACGAAGCGACCAAAGAGATTGGTGACAAGCTCGTCGGTCTGACCCTCCTCCAGGCGAAGGCTTTGGCAGATTACCTGAAGGAAGTCCACGGCATTGAGCCTGCAGGCGGTGGAGTCGTCGTGGCCGCTGCTCCGGGTGGCGCTGGTGGTGCGGGTGCTGCTCCCGCTGCCGAAGAGAAGACTGAGTTTGACGTCATTCTCACGAAGGTTGGCGACAACAAGATCAACGTGATCAAGGTTGTTCGCAGCATCACTGGTCTGGGGCTCAAGGAGGCCAAGGATCTGGTCGAAGGCGCTCCGAAGCCTCTCAAGCAGGGTGCTTCCAAGGAAGACGCCGAGAAGATCAAGAAGGAAATCGAAGAAGCAGGCGGTGCTGTCGAACTGAAGTGATTGGGACTCGCCCCCGATTGCAATTGATTTGCTGTGTCGAATTCGCAGTGAATCCGGTAAGAGCGAGATGGGGCGATTGCCGCATTAATTTCGACGTCCAGAAGTTTCCGGTTGAGACCACCAGGGCGGTGCGGTCGTTTTTAGGTCGCCTCGCCCTGTTTATTTGCTTCCTTTCAGCATGATGCGTGCCGAACGGTTGCAATTTTGACGGAGACTGCTAACGTTAGCAGGTGCAATCCTGCGTCGTGTTCTCAGGGAAACGGCATTGATCGTTTGGCGTCTTGAACAATTCAACTGTCGACGGGACAAGGAGTTGTCCTTTTTTCGTCGAGTCGGTGGGCAGTTGTATCATTTTTTTACAGGCGACGGACTGCGAGCAGGGCCTGCCGGCTCATTGCACGCCAGCCCAATTGCTTTTCTCCCAAAGGAGGTGCGATTGATGGGGCTTTTTCTGATGCCATCAATCGTCCGTACGCCATGTTATGCGCTGTGTGTCCGCCGTGGGCAGGATCGTACGATTCCAGCAGTGAATCATTCGCTGCCCGATGCAATTTTGGATGAGGTGTTTTCTGCTTCATCGGCGTCTCCCTGCGTCCGTTTTGTTGTTTCCCTGATGCGCAGGCTGGTGACCTAGGTCGATTTTCGGCTTAGCCCGCTGTTTGTGTTTCTCTCAGAGTCAGTTTTCCCGCGCGAACCAAGAAGATTCCTCGCATGCCAATCCCGAATCAGCGAATTCTTCCCGTCACTTCGATCCGGCATTTTGGAAAGATTGAAGCGGATCACGAACTTTCCGATCTGACTCGAATTCAAACTGAGTCGTATCGTCGGTTTTTGCAGCTTGACCGAAAGCCCGATGAGCGCCGCGATGAAGGTCTCGAGTCAATTCTGCGCGAAGTGTTCCCGATCGAGAGCTACGACGGGCAATACAAGCTGGAATACGTGAAATACGAGCTCGGGAAGCCGCGATATTCGCCGACCGAGTGTCGCCAGTTGCGGCTGACCTATGGTCGGCCGTTCCGGGTTACGTTGCGCCTGATGAAGGAACAGGCGATTGAGGAAGAAGTGTACCTGGGTGATATCCCCATCATGATTGGTGGGGGTGAATTCATCATCAACGGTGCTGAGCGGGTGATCGTCAGCCAGTTGCACCGATCCCCGGGGGTCGATTTTGTTGTTTCCGCGGAGCCAGGTGAGCGGAAGACCTTTTCCTGCCGTGTGATTCCAGAGCGGGGAAGCTGGATCGAGTTCATGATTTCGAAGAAGGACACCTTGGGTGTTCGAATCGATCAGAGCGGTCGATTTTCAGCGATGACCCTGCTGCGGGCAATGAGTCCCGAGTACAGCACGGACACCAGTCTGCTGAAGCTCTTTTACAACGTGAAAGAGGTCAAGGTTGGGACTGATGGTTCGGCAATTGCCGGGAAGTACGCNGCCGAAGACATCGTCTACCCNAGNGGTGATCGNGTCGGCGAAATCATCTGCGAATGCGGGGATCTCATCGCAGCGAANCTCGCTGCAGAGATCGCAGAAGCTGGTGTGAAGAAGGTTCAGCTGATCGAAGAGGTGACTGACCACCTCATGCTGAACAGCGTTGTGGAAGATTCGACCTGCAGCCATGAAGAGGCATTGCTGAAAATCTTCCAGCGGCTGCGTCCGGGGAATCCGCCGGCTCTTGAGAAGGCGATGGAACTTTTCAAAGAGAAGTTCTCGGATGTGAACCGCTATCGTCTGGGGCGTGTTGGTCGTTTCCGTATCAACCGCAAATTCAACCAGGACATTCCGGATGATGAGATGACGCTCCGTCCGGAGGATATCGTGAACGCCATTCGCTATCTGGTTCGCCTCCGCGAAGGGGACCAGTCTGCATACGTGGACGACATCGATAACCTCGGCAATCGACGTCTCCGAACGATTGACGAGCTGGCGATGGACGAAATCCGGAAGGGCTTTCTGAAGCTCCGTCGGACTGTCCAGGAACGAATGAGCCTCAAGGACGTGGAGGAAATGTCTCCGCGGACGCTCGTCAATCCGAAGAGTGTCTCCGCTGCCATTGAGTACTTCTTTGGTCGCAGTGAGCTATCACAGGTTGTCGACCAGACGAACCCGCTGGCAATGATCACTCACGAACGACGCTTGAGTGCGTTGGGACCGGGGGGATTGAACCGCAAGCGCGCGGGCTTCGAAGTCCGCGACGTCCATATTTCTCACTATGGTCGTATCTGTCCGATTGAAACCCCTGAAGGGACAAACATCGGTCTGATTTCCAGCTTGAGTATTTTTGCCAAGGTGGATGACTATGGGTTCCTCATCACCCCTTATCGCAAGGTCGATAAGGGACGCGTGACCGATGAGATTGAGTGGTTGCGTGCGGACGAAGAGGCCAACGTTTTCGTGGCTCCTGCGGATACGCGTGTGGAGAACGGAAAGATCATTGACGAGCGCGTTCTGGCCCGATACCGGAACGACGTTCACTGGCTCGAGTCAAAACAGGTTCAGTACATCGACGTCGCTCCCGAGCAGATGGTGGGTGTGTCGGCGGCTCTGATTCCGTTCCTTGAGCACGACGACGCCAACCGTGCGTTGATGGGATCGAACATGCAACGGCAGGGGGTTCCTCTGCTGGTGACAGAAGCTCCGATCGTCGGAACGGGGATGGAAGCCGAGATCCCCAAGTATTCGGGAATGGTGGTCCGATCCGACCGCGCCGGGAAGGTGACCTATGTCGACGCCAATGTCGTCGAGGTGGATGGAAAACGATTCCCGCTTCGCAAGTTCACCGGACTGAACGAGCGGACCTGCCTGAACCAGAAGCCGATTGTTTCGGTGGGGCAGCGGGTGAAGAAGGACGAAATTCTCGCAGACAGCGCCGCGACCCAGAACGGGATGCTCGCCTTGGGGCGCAACGTTCTTGTGGCGTTCATGTCATGGGAAGGGTTCAACTTCGAAGACGCGATCATTCTCTCTGAGCGTCTGGTGAAGGACGATGTCTATACGTCGATCCATATCGACGAATTCGACGTCGAGATCCGCGAGACCAAACTCGGACGCGAGGAATTCACTCGTGACATTCCGAACGTCAGTGAGAAGGCACTGCGGCACCTCAACGAAGATGGGGTTGTTGCTGTGGGAACTCGCGTGAAGCAGGGAGACATCCTCGTTGGTAAGGTCGTTCCGAAGGCGAAGGCCGAACTCACTCCGGAAGAAAAACTTCTTCATGCTATCTTCGGGAAGGCCGGAGAAGACGTGAAGAACGAATCGCTGGAAGTCCCCAGCGGTGTTGAAGGGATCGTCATCCACACCGAGAAGTTTTCTCGCCGGATGTCGCTGTCCGAAAGCGACCGGAAGGAATTCGATCAACAGCTCAAGAAGATTGAGCAGGATGGTCACAATCGGATTGCCGAGAAGTTCAAGGAATTTCTCGTTGAATATGAGAAGGTGCTTGGTAAGCACCTGACGAACGATGACGGTGCCGAGATTCGCAATCTTGACGATGCGAAGGCGGTCGCCCAGTACGCTCGCGAGTTTGTCAGTCGCCAGGATCAGCTGGACGTCCGTAGCCCGCAGAAGCAGGCGGATCTCCGCAAACTCATGAAGGAGCAGTGGCCATTTGTCGAAGAGGCCATCGATGAAGCGGACCAGAAGCTGAACAGCATGAAGCGTGGGGACGAGCTTCCCAATGGCGTGCTGCAGATGGTGAAGGTCTACGTGGCTTCGAAGCGGCAGATCTCCGTCGGGGACAAGATGGCCGGTCGCCACGGAAACAAAGGGGTGATTTCCAAGATTCTTCCAGTGGAAGATATGCCCTTCCTGGATGATGGAACTCCGGTGGACATCATCCTGAACCCGCTGGGGGTGCCCAGCCGTATGAACGTGGGGCAGATTCTTGAGACCCACTTGGGATGGGCCGCTGCGAAGCTCGGTTTCCGGGCGATCTGTCCAGTGTTCGATGGTGCGACCGAGGAGCAGATTCGCGGGGTGCTGGAAGAAGCTGGTCTGCCGACAGAAGCGAAGATCCAGCTCAACGATGGTCGGACCGGAGAGAAGTTCGAGCAGAAGACGACGGTCGGGTACATCTACATGCTCAAACTCCACCACCTGGTGGACGACAAGGTGCATGCTCGTGCCACCGGTCCTTACTCGCTCATTACGCAGCAGCCGCTGGGAGGAAAGGCCCGATTCGGAGGTCAGCGATTCGGGGAAATGGAAGTGTGGGCTCTCGAGGCATACGGAGCAGCCTACATTCTCCAGGAACTTCTCACCGTGAAGAGCGACGACGTGGAAGGTCGGACCAAGATTTACGAATCGATGGTCAAAGGAGAAAACACGCTGGAAGCTGGAACGCCCGCCAGCTTTGACGTGCTGAACAACGAAATCCGCGGGCTCTGTTTGAATATGCAGCTGGAGAAGACCCACTCTTGATCGGCCAACAGGCACTGATTGGTTTGGGTCACGACGACATGGCTCCGCTCCACCGGTCGACAGGTCCTGTGGAGCGGGAGGCCCCCTTGGTGCGAACGCGGATAATCTGGAATAACTGATTTCTCCCAGGACATATTGGGAAGGTGAACGAATGAGCGTTGGTGAAGGCGTCTACGATCGCGTGAACGATTATGGGGCCATCAAGATTTCTCTGGCGAGCCCGCATGACATTCGCAGCTGGTCGTTCGGCGAAGTCAAGAAGCCGGAAACGATCAATTACCGAACCTATCGCCCGGAACGGGATGGTCTGTTCTGCGAACGGATTTTCGGCCCGGAGAAGGACTGGGAATGTGCCTGCGGTAAATACCGCGGGATGAAGTACAAGGGGATGATCTGCGATCGTTGCGGTGTGAAGGTGACTCACAGCCGCGTTCGACGCAAACGTATGGGCCATATCGAATTGGCCGCCCCGGTGGTGCACATCTGGTTCTTCAAGAGCATGCCCAGTCGTCTGGGGGCGCTCCTGAGCATGAAGACCACCAGTCTCGAAAAGGTGATCTACTTCCAAGAATACGTCGTCACGGATCCGGGAGACACCCCACTGCGTCGCTGTCAGCTTCTGACAGAAGATGAGGCTCGCGAAGCTCGTGAGAAGTACGGCGAAAACGAGTTCAAGATTGAGATGGGAGCGGAAGCGATTTACTCCCTGCTGAGCAGTCTCAATCTTGCAGAAGAGTCTGCGAAACTTCGTAAGGAGCTGAAGGAGACCGGCAGTCAGCAGAAGACGAAGGATCTGATCAAACGACTGAAGATCATCGAAGCACTGCGGGATAGCGATAACCGTCCTGAGTGGATGGTTCTTCACTGCGTCCCGGTCATCCCACCGGATCTCCGTCCACTGGTCATGCTGGAATCGGGGAACTTCGCCACCAGCGACCTGAACGATCTGTATCGCCGAATCATCAACCGGAATAACCGGTTGAAGAAGCTGGTCGACCTCAACGCTCCGGAAGTGATTGTCCGGAACGAGAAGCGAATGCTTCAACAGTCGGTCGATGCTCTCTTTGACAACGGCCGCTGCAAGCGTCCGGTGCTGGGGTCATCAAATCGCCCGTTGAAGTCGCTGACCGACATGATCAAAGGGAAGCAGGGGCGATTCCGTGAGAACCTTCTCGGAAAGCGGGTCGACTACTCTGCCCGTTCCGTGATCGTGGTCGGCCCCGAGCTTCAGCTGCATCAGTGCGGACTTCCAAAGAAGATCGCTCTGGAGCTGTTCCAGCCGTTTATCATTCGACGTCTCAAGGAACTCGGCCATGCAGACACCATCAAGTCTGCCAAGCGCATGCTTGAGCGACGGGATGAAGAGGTCTGGGATATTCTGGATGAAGTGATCACCAACCATCCGGTGCTGCTCAACCGGGCTCCGACACTTCACCGAATGGGGATTCAGGCATTCGAGCCGGTGCTGGTGGAAGGGCACGCGATCCGTGTTCATCCGCTGGTTTGTAAAGGGTTCAACGCTGACTTCGACGGCGACCAGATGGCGGTTCACCTGCCGTTGTCGATCGAAGCACAGGTGGAAGCCACCACGCTGATGATGTCCACCAACAACATCTTCAGCCCTGCAAACGGTGCTCCGATTATTTCGCCGTCGCAGGATATCGTGATGGGTTGCTACTACTGCACCTTGCGTCGGGCCGGGCGGCCAGGCGAAGGGATGGTGTTTGCGTCGCCAGAAGAATGTCTGACGGCCTATCAGCAAGGGAAAGTCTCCCGCCATGCCATGGTGAAGGTCCGACTTCCCAAGGAAAAGACGGTCAAGGGAGAAGGGGCTGAGTCCTATCGTCCAGGGAGTCTCATCGAGACCTCCCCGGGACGAGTTGTGTTCAACGACATCCTTGATCCACGGATGCCGTTCTACAATCTGGCCCTCAAGAGCAAGGATCTCGCGAACGTGATTTCCGACTGCCACCTCCTTCTGGGGCAGCGGGCAACGATCGAACTTCTCGACAAGATGAAGGCGATCGGATTCCAGGAATCGACTCGCAGTGGTCTTTCCTTCGGAAGCAGCGATCTCGTCGTGGCTCCGAACAAGGAGCAGGTGATTGCCGAATCGGAAGCAGAAGTGCTCAAGCAGCAGAAGCTGTACGAGCGCGGGGTGATTACCGGCCAGGAACGTTACAACAAGGTGATTGACATCTGGACGCATGCTCGCGAAAAGATCACCGAGGCCATGAAACGAGACCTCGAGGCGGATATCCGGGACGAGGGAGCATATGTGAACCCGATCTACCTGATGGCAGATTCGGGTGCTCGAGGGGGACTGGAGCAGATTCGTCAGCTCGCCGGGATGCGTGGTCTGATGGCCAAGCCGAGCGGAGAAATTATCGAAACTCCGATCAAGTCCAACTTCCGCGAAGGTCTGACGGTGTTGGAGTACTTCTCCTCCACCCACGGGGCTCGTAAGGGATTGGCTGATACCGCTCTGAAGACGGCCGACTCCGGTTATCTGACCCGTAAGCTGGCGGACATCTGTCAGAACCTCGTCATCACCATGGATGACTGCAAGACGACCAAGGGGGTGACCCGCGGGACGCAGTACCGTGGAGAAAAGGTGGAGGTTTCTCTGGCAGACGCCATTCGCGGACGCGTGAGTCGGACGAACATCGTCGACCCGATTACCGACGAAGTGATTGTTCGCGAAGACGAGCTGATTACGCATTCCATCGCTCGACGCATCGAGGAAATGGGGCTGGAGAAGATTCAGGTCCGCAGCCCGATGACCTGCGAAGCGGAACTGGGAATCTGCAAGCTCTGCTACGGAATGGACCTCTCCACTGGCCAGCTGGTGGAAGAAGGACTCGCTGTCGGAATCATTGCAGCCCAGAGTATCGGTGAGCCTGGAACGCAGCTGACGATGCGGACGTTCCACATCGGGGGAGCCGCTCAGTCTGACGTCGAGAAGTCTGACCTGCGTGCCCGTAAGGCGGGGCGTGTGAAGTTCGCGCGTATTCGCAGCGTGGTCAACTCCGAAGGTCAGAACATCGTGCTTGCCCGGCAGGGTGAGATCATCATCATCGACCCGAAGGACCGCGAGCTGGAGAAGTATTCTGTTCCAGCCGGGGCCGTTCTGATGGTCAAGGAAGACGAGACCATCACAGCGGGTCAGGTTCTTTGTAAATGGGATCCGCACGCTGTTCCGATTCTTGCGGAAATTGGTGGTCGGATCCGATTCGAGGACCTGATCGAGGGCCGCTCCGTCAAGTCGGAGAAGGATGCCGGAGGTCATATCCGACGGACTGTCATCGAGCACAAGGGTGACCTGCATCCGCAGATCATTATCGAGGACAGCACCGGAAAGATTCTCGATTACTACTACATCCCGGAACGTGCCAACCTCGAAGTCAAAGAGGGGGATCAGGTTTCCGCCGGAACAATTCTGGCGAAGCAGCCACGAGAAGCTGCTGGAACCCAGGACATCACCGGAGGTCTTCCGCGGGTGACGGAATTGTTCGAAGCCCGCAAGCCGAAAGATCCTGCGATCATCGCAGAGATCGACGGGGAAGTGGAACACGTTGCAGAACGTAAGCGTGGCAAACGCGTGATCGTGATCCATGGTGCCGATGGCACTCAGGTGGAACACATCATTCCTCACGGTAAGCACGTGTTGGTGCACTCCGGGGATATGGTCAAAGCTGGGGACGCGCTGGTGCGTGGTCCGTTGGTTCCGCATGACATTCTCCGCGTGAGCGGCGAAGAAGCGGTCTCCCAGTACCTGCTCCACGAAATCCAGAATGTGTATCGTGCCCAGCGGGTGGGGATCGACGACAAGCACATTGAGTTGGTGATCTCCCAGATGCTCCGCAAGGTCCGTGTCGACGATGTCGGCGATACCGACCTGCTGCCAGGGGTGGTCATTGATAAATGGGAATTCCGCCGCGTGAATCGCCGTCTGCAGGAAAGTGTCCGCGTGACCGATCCCGGTGACAGTGAATTCCAGGCTGGTGATATCGTTCCGATCGAGACGATTGACGAAGTCAACGAGCAGATCGAAGCGAGTGGCGGAAGCCTCATCAAATTCACCAAGCCACGTCCTGCCAGCGCCAGCACGCAGTTGCTGGGAATTACTAAGGCTGCTGTTCAAAGTGAAAGCTTCATCTCGGCAGCCAGCTTCCAGGAGACGACCAAGGTCCTCACAGAAGCTGCCCTTGCTGGCAAGACCGACGGCCTTGTCGGACTCAAGGAGAACGTCATTCTTGGTCACCTGATTCCGGCAGGAACCGGGTTCAAGAGCCATCAGAATGCGGAAGTCCGGATTCGTCCAGAGGCCCAGCAGGAACTCCGCGAAGAACATGCCCGAATTCTGGCCGCCCGACGCGAACTCCTCAACGAAGGAGAAGAAGGGGCTGCGAGAGGAAACGGAAGCTCGTTCGGTGGTGGAACGACAACTCTGGGCGACGTCCCGTCGTTGTCTGACCTCTCTTCGGATGAGTGATTTCGAATGAGGCGTTGATACTCGAAAGGCCCCGGAAAAACTTCCGGGGCCTTTTTCTTTTTGTGAACTGAGTGGCCGTTGGAGCGGGACCAGGTGCCATCAAAAAAGCGATGACGGTCTACCGTCATCGCTTGAAGGAGTATTCACTGTCACAGACTGGTGTGATTGGCGTTACAGATGTCAGTGAACGCGTTCTGTTGGGGGGACTCGGCTACGAGGTCTTGCGGGAGAGACGTCGGCCCAGGGCTGCGATGAGTTCGTTTGACTCCCGCCGGGCTTCAACCAACCCTTTCGGAGAGATGTTTCCACTTCGGCAATAATCCAGAAGCACCTGTTCTGCGGCCATCAGTTCCGCACAGGCATCCGGGATTTCGCTGGCGATGGATAGGGGAATGGTGGTCACTCCATTGCAGTCTCCGTGGAGAAGCATACCGGGCTCAATGATGATCCCGCCGACACTGACCGGGACATTGATCTGTGGAATATGACAATATCCATGAGAGCAGATGGTTCCGTTGGTGAAGACTGGGAAATTGAGTGCACGCACCTGGTCCAGATCCCGTCCGGCCCCGGATGTGATCAGTCCGGTCGCTCCGAATGACTTGTACATCGTGCACATCACCTCACCAAAGGTGGCGGCAGCGGTCGGCTCATCCAGATCCTGGAACACGATGACAGGGGGGCCGGGATGCTCCGCAAAAAGTTCAATCTGGTCGGTCAGTCCGCCGTAGCTCCCTCCTTTGGGTGGAGGGGCAAAGCTGCGAAATGTGGATGTGAGAGCGAATCCAACCATCGGAGGGAGATTCGGAAAGCATGATTTGATGGAGCTGTTCATATATCCCGTATTCCGCGGACGAACGTCAAACAGCTCGATCACATTGCAAACGGTCGGGGTGTCGTATCGGGCCAGCTCTGCCAGTGTGTTAGGGTTCATGATGACTCCGGAAAGATTGGTTTCAGACAAGCGCAAGGCAAAAGCAAAGTGTCCCGGTTCCATTATCATTGGGCCGGGACACTTTGTTTTTCTTTATTTTGCGATGCTCCATCGCAGGTAGGACTCAATGAAGGGGTCTAGGTCGCCATTAAGGACTTCAAGCGGATTGCTTTGCTTCAGGTCTGTTCGATCGTCCTTGACAAACTGCTGTGGCTGAAGGACGTAATGGCGAATGGTCTGCCCACCGAATCCAATTTTCGACTTCTCTCCGCGGCGGGCCGCAATGGCCTGTGCCTCTTTTTCCTGCTGAATCTGGTAGAGCTTGGCCACCAGCATCTTGCGGGCTAACGCCCGGTTCTGGTGCTGGCTGCGTTCATTCTGGCACTGTACAACCACTCCGGTCGGCAAGTGAGTCAGACGAATTGCGGAGCTGGTCTTGTTCACCTTCTGGCCACCGGCTCCCCCGGCACGGAACACATCTTCCCGCACTTCCTTTTCGTTCTCCCAGTCGATTTCGATGTCAGTCATATCCCCGTAATCGGGGGTGACGTCGACTGCGGCGAAAGCGGTGTGTCGTCGCCCGGCGGAATCGAAAGGGCTGATCCGGATGAGACGGTGGTTTCCTGTTTCTCCCTTCAGGTAACCGAAAGCATAATCTCCCTTGATCAGGAGCGTCACATTTCGAATTCCTGCTTCTTCCCCATCGGAACGGTCGATTTCTTCCGCTTCAAAGCCTTTGCTTGCGCACCAGTTCAGATACATGCGCATGAGCATTTCAGCGAAGTCGGCAGAGTCGGTCCCCCCTTCACCCGCCTGAATGGCAAGGTAGGCATTCCCGGCATCTTCCGGGTTCTTCATGCTGGCCTGAAGCTCGGCGGCGCTCAACTTCTGGGAGAGCGTCTCGACCGCAGTATTGATCTCTTCGAGGATCTCGGCGGAGTCATCTTCGGCCGCGAACTCCTGAAGGACTCCCAGATCGTCGAGGCCCTGGATGAGTTCGCCCAGTGGCTTCGTGACGGCCTTGAGGCGACGCATTTCCGCAATGGCATCCTGAGCCTTCTCCTGGTTGTCCCAGAAGTTCGGCGCGGACATGATTTCATCAATTTCGGCGATTCGCTTCAGCTTGTCGTCGTAGTCAAAGAGAGTCCTTTAGCTGAAGGATGCGCTCAGTCAGATTTTCGATCCTGTCACGAAGTTCGCTGTCCATTGGACTCACTCTTCCGAGAGATTTTTCGATTGAAAATGGAATCTTAGAGAATGAAGGCACCCCCGGCCACTCATCCGGGATCGACGGAGATTTGATTGTACCTGTCGCAGAAATGGAGCAATCGCTCCAAGTGAAATAACGTGACGAGGTTGTGTGCCTGTTCATCCAATGATGGAGCGATAGTCTCCGGCGTCAATACCGCGAGTGGCGTCAATACAACCAGAGCGTCGTTCCTGTGGGATCAGACCAGCTCGGTTGCGGATTGACATAGCGGGCGTGTCGAGTCCGACCGAAATGGAATGTCCGCTCCAGGGGAGGGGAGCGCCACAGATTCAGGGCAAAGCGGGATGAGGGCCGGTGCATCTGGATTGGGGGGATCTGGTTCCTTGTCGCTATCGCAAGGATCTCTTTCCATGCCTCGATACGGGCGGAACGCCGAATATGAATCGGGTCGGCTCCGTACCAGTGCAATCGAGGAGTGATGACGTGACTGTTGAACTCACGGGCCAGCTGCGCCGATTGTTCATCTACGTCGATCGCACGTCTGGAGATCACCTCCCATGGGATGGTCGGTCCGGGAAACAGAAGTTGCTTCACAATCCGGTATTGGCGCTCAGTGAGCTTCAAGACCCGTTCGAGAGGCATTCGAACAAACGTGATCTCTGCGCCGAGTGCGGAGAGTCGTTGAAAGGTGAGCTGTACTTGCTGAAGGAGTTCCTCGACGCTGCGCCCGTAAATCAGATCGTTGCCAACATCAGCGACCAATGCCCACTGAACAGAAGAGATGGAACGTCGATTTAATTCATCCCACAGGCCGCATTGGGGAATCGGAGGAAGTCCGCGATTCAGAACATAGCTCCACTGGCAAAAGGACCGTCCGTGGCCATGGG
>Ga0065721_10004887_pt1 | contig 31837 bp, 28 predicted proteins | sample Mesricmetagenome_FD_59108 | JGI IMG/M metagenome (GOLD analysis project Ga0065721, IMG submission 59108) | Mesophilic microbial community from rice straw/compost enrichment Sample: eDNA_1 v2 (version 2) | ecosystem: Engineered > Solid waste > Grass > Composting > Bioreactor | place: USA: Davis...
GTGGTCGACCTGTTCCCGGAGTCATCACACGCCCCCATCTCGTATCCCGTAGCCGCAACCACGAGCGCATCATCCGCGACCGCTTCCTTCCTGAAGTTTCTGCGCAGCGACGCCGCTCGCGCCATCTTCACCAAAGTGGGCTTCACCATCCTGGAAGATTAGCGGGGCGATCCCTCGACGAACGCGTGTCCTCGAATCGAAACGGACTTCACCAGTGCCCACACAGGCAAGCCGACGCGCAGGCCCAGGGAAATCGTGGCGGCCCGCGTGACGCGCGACAGAATCGACGCGCCGCCGATGTCGACATAGACCAGCTCGGCGTCCTCTTCATCTGGAACGATCCGCGCGATCGTTCCCGTCATGATGTTGCGGACGCTGAGATTGTCGGGCCGCGACGTCGCGAGAATGATGTCGCGCGCGAGCAGCTGTGCTCGGATGTGAGCACCCGCGCGTGCCGCCCTCAAATTTATCTGTAGCAGGTTCGATCCGATGCGAACGCTCGCCAGGCCGGTGCTGCTGTCGACCGACTCAACGATACCGTGAACCACCGCGCCGACGGCTTCCGAGCCGACGATGGCCCGCAACTCCGGATGCAAGCTCACATCGTCCAACGAGCCTTGCGACACGACCTTGCCATGCTCCATCAACACGACATGCGTGGCGAGCCGCAGCACTTCTTCAAACTGGTGGCTCACATAGATCATGGGAATCGCCAGCTCGTCGCGCAGCTTTTCCAAATACGGCAAGACCTCTTCGCGACGCGCGGCATCGAGCGACGCCAACGGTTCGTCGAGAATCAGCAGGCGCGGGCTCGTCAACAACGCGCGGCCGAGCGCAACGCGCTGACGCTCGCCNCCTGACAGCTGATGCACTCGCCGNGANAGCAGCGGCTCCAGCCCGAGCAGCGGNGCGACCTTGTCGAGCGTGATGCGCGGCGTATCCAGATGCGNCTTCGAGCGCTTCTCGCCGTAGCGCAGGTTCCCCATCACGTCCAGGTGAGGAAACAATCGCGCATCCTGAAACACGTAACCGATGCGCCGATGCTCGGCGAGCAGCGCTTTGCCGTCTTTGTCGAGCGCCATGCCATCGATCACGATGTGCGCCTCGTCCGCAGGCAACAGGCCGGCGACGATGTTCACCAGCGTCGTCTTGCCGCAGCCCGAGCGGCCGAACAGCGCAACCACGCCCGGGGATGAAACCTCGATGGCCACGTCGAGGATGAAGCCGTCGCGGCGTTTCTTGGCGCGAATACTGAACATGCGTCGCGCTACCTTCCCAACATCCGGCGCACGCGCCGCGCGATGAATTCAGCCGCGATCAAGCCGAGCAGGCCAAGCGAGAAAGAAATGGTCGCGAGCCGAGCCGCCACAGCATCGCCGCCCGGGGTCTGCAACGCGGTATAGAGCGCCAGCGGCAGGGTGCGTGTCTCGCCTGGAATGTTTGAAACGAAGGTGATGACCGCGCCGAACTCCCCAAGCCCCGCCGAGAACGCAGTGACTGCGCCGGCGAGAATGCCGGGCAGCATCAGCGGCAGAGTCACGGAAAAGAAACGGTCCCACGCGCCCGCGCCGAGCGTGCGCGCCGCATCTTCCAGGCCCGCATCGATCCCCTCGAGCGAGATCCGAATGGCTCGCACCATCAATGGAAAGCTCATGACCGCGGTGGCCAGCGCCGCGCCCGCGCTGGTAAAGACGAGCTGGATGCCAAAGTGCGCGTATAGCCAGCCGCCGATGGGGCCGCGCATTCCAAACAACAGCAGCAGCACATAGCCCACCACGACCGGCGGCAACACCAGCGGCAGATGCACGAATGCATCGAGTAGCAGCCGGCCATGCAATCTGCGCCGGGTCAGCAGCCAGGCCACGAGAATCGCCAGCGGCAGGCTGAACAGCACGCTGCGCAGGGCGATCGACAGGCTCAGGCGGACGGCGTCCACCTCGGCGGCGGTGAGCATCATCGCGACAGTATAGAGGAGCCGCGATCGTCGACGTTTTGAGCATAGCCAAGCGCCGTCGCCGCGCCTTAATATGCTGCGGTCTCTGCTGGAGGATTCGTCATGATCAAAACCGTCATCACCGCAACGCTGCTGGCCAGCCTCGCTGTCGCCACCGCCAGCGCGGAGTGCACGTATCCGAAGGCGCCGACCGGCCTGCCCGACGGGGCGACCGCCACCCAGGATCAGATGGTCACCGGCATGAAGACCATCAAGGAATACAACAGCCAGGTCACGAATTATCTGAGCTGCCTGGAAAGCGAAATGAACACCCGCATCGAGGCCGCCGGCCCCGAGGCGCCGGCCGAGCAGGTCGAGCAGATCAAGGCCATCCACACCAAGCGGCACAACGCCGCCGTCGAAGAGCTGGAGGCCACCGCGGCCCGCTTCAACGAGCAGGTGAAAGTGTTCAAGGCGCGCGAAAAGAAGAGCTGATGGGCCGTGCCGGGGCACGTACTTATGTGAACCTGCGTGCCCCGACGGCTAACCCCCGACCCACCCGTTAGGGCTTTGCATGAGCCCATCCCGCGCCTCGCGCGGCGACCCATTTCACGTTTTCCAGTGAACCCCTCGGAGCAGTGCGACCGCCGTCGCAGTTGTGCGAGGTCTCCGGAAATCGACCCTTAAGCGAACGCTCCCAGGGCCGATGCCCGCTGTGTCCGCCGTTATATCGGCTCGCTCACGGATCAGCTGGAGAGAAGATAATGAATCGCAAGTTGCTCACCATCGGCGCTGCTTTCGCCCTCGCCTTTGGCGTGGCTACCGCCCAGGCCGAATGCGCCTTCCCGAAAGCCCCGGCCACCATCCCGGACGGCAAGACCGCCTCGGAGCAGGAAATGGTCGCCGCCATGCAGGCTTTCAAAGCCTACAACGACGCAGTGAACGCGTTCGGCGCCTGCCTGGAAGAGGAGACCAAGAGCAAGGCCGCCGGCACGGCGCAGCTGATGCAGCTGAAGACCATGCAGACCAAGAAGCACAACGCCGCCATCGACGAGCTGCAGGCCAAGGCCAAGCTGTTCAACGAGCAGGTGCGTGTGTTCAAGGCGCGCAGCTAACCGTTCGTTGCGGAACCGCCAGGGCGCATTCCGGGCAATAGGCCGATCGGTTCGACAGGCCGGGCGCCTGCGGCGCCGCTGGATTGATGTGCCAACGGCAAGGCAGGCCAAAGGCCAGGGAATGGAGCGAATCAGCCGCTCCATGGGGACGCTACGGACCAGTTTCCCCGCTTGCGCGGATGTGGATCCAAGGAGTCAGGCGGCCCATCCCGCATCTTTGCTGTTCCATGACGCCGGATCGGGGCGCCTGCCCCGCCCGTACCGACGTATACCTTCAGGGACCGGGGTAGCCCGAGCTTGACGTGGGCTGGCGCGGGCTTGCCCAATCGTGCGTCATTTCCGACCGGATATAGCCCTTCCCGATGGCTCGTGACACACTTTCCCCGTGTCCAGCCGCCTGCCCTCACCCGCTGAAGCCGAAGCCGCGATTCGTCAGCATGCGACGCTGCTGCCGGCCGTGCATCTGCCCCTGACCGAGCTGTCGGGCGCGGTGCTGCGCGAATCGGTCACCTCCACTCGCGATCAGCCGCCGTTCGACCGGGTCACGATGGACGGCATCGCGTTCTCGTTCGAGAGCTGGCAGAACGGCCGCAACAGTTTCCGGATCGCCGGCACCCAAGCCGCCGGCGCGGCGCCGCTGACATCGCGCGAGCCTGGCGACTGCATCGAAGTGATGACGGGCGCGATGCTTCCGATCGGCTGCGATTGTGTCGTCCCCGTCGAGAACATCGATGTGAGCGATGGCGTCGCGCAACTGCGCGATGACGCGCCCGCACCCGTGCGTAACCTCAATATCCACAATCGCGGCATCGACTCGCGTCGCGGCGATTTGCTGTTGCCGTCGGGCTGCCGCCTTGGGCCCGCCGAAGTTGCCGTGATCGCTTCGAATGGCCAAACGCATGCGCTGGTTTCCAGGCCGCCGCGCATCGTCGTGATCTCCACGGGCGACGAACTGGTCGAGCCCGGCCAGCCGCTGCAGGATTGGCAGATCTCGCGCTCCAACGTCTATGCCGTGCTCGCCTCGCTGCGACGACACGGATATGCGGCGCTGTCGCACGATCATGTGCCGGACGACCTGCCCAAGTTACGCGAGCGTCTGCGCTCTCATCTCGCGGCCAACGACGTGATGATTCTGAGCGGCGGCGTGTCGATGGGCCGATTCGATTACGTTCCGCAGGTGCTGCAGGAACTGGGCGTGCGCATGATCTTCCACAAAGTCGCGCAGCGCCCGGGCAAACCGTTGTGGTTCGGCGTAGGCAGCGGCGGACAGACCGTGTACGCCTTGCCCGGCAATCCGGTCTCGACGCTGGTTTGCCTGACTCGCTATGTTCTGCCGGGACTGCAAGCGGCCCAGGGTGCCACGCCGATCGCTGTTGAAACGGTGTCGCTTGCCCAAAGCTACGAAGTGAAACCCGCACTCGCGGTATTCCTGCCCGTGACGCTCACGCACACCGTCGCTGGACAGTCCGCCATGCCGCATCCGACGCGCGGCTCGGGCGATTTCACGTCGCTGGTCGGCACGGTCGGATTCGTGGAACTGCCACCTGGGCCGCGAGTCGTTATGGAAGACGCGTCGTTGCCTCTTTATCGCTGGTAGCCCGAATGCCATCCACCGTCACAGAACTGCCCGTGAAGCAGCGCCCGCACGACCTGCTGGGCCGTCCGCTGCACGACCTGCGGATCTCGGTGATGGACCGCTGCAACTTCCGCTGCCCGTACTGCATGCCCAAGGAAACGTTCCACGAGAACTATCGTTTCCTGAAGTCCAGCGAGCGCCTGTCGTTCGAGGAGATCACGCGACTGACGCGGCTGTTCGTCGAAATGGGCGTGAAGAAAGTGCGCCTCACTGGCGGCGAGCCGCTGCTGCGTTCGAACCTGGCGGATCTGGTGGGCGACCTCACCGCGATCGAAGGCGTGCAGGATGTGGCATTGACCACCAACGGCGTGCTGCTCGCTCAGCACGCGGTCGAGCTGAAAGCCAACGGCCTGCACCGGATCACCGTCAGCCTGGACACGACCGATCCGGCGATCTTCAAACAGATGAGCGGCGGGATGGGCGAGCTGGACCGCGTGCTCGACGGCATTCGCGCCGCGCAGGAGGCGGGCCTTGCGCCGATCAAGATCAACTCGGTGATCGAGCGCGGCTTAAACGATCACACGGCGCTGGATCTGATCGAGCGCTTCCGCGGCAGCGGCGTGATCGTGCGCTTCATCGAATATATGGATGTGGGCAATCGCAACCACTGGAGCCTGGAGCGCGTCGTTCCTTCACGCGAGCTGGTGGCGCGCATCAACGAGCGCTGGCCGCTGCACCCGGTCGATCCGAATTATCGCGGCGAGGTCGCCGAGCGTTACGCGTTCGACGACGGGCTCGGCGAGGTCGGGTTCATTTCCTCGATCACCAATCCGTTCTGCGGCGACTGCACGCGAGCGCGGCTGTCGTCGGAAGGCGTGTTCTATACTTGCTTGTTCGCGCGCTCCGGCGTGGATCTGCGGACACCTTTGCGCCAGGGCGCGCCGGATGTGGAGCTGCGCGAGTTGATCTCGAACACGTGGCTGAAGCGCGGCGATCGTTACAGCGAGGCCCGCGCAACGCTACCAAATGGCGAGCAGCCGTTGCGCAAGATCGAGATGTATTACATCGGTGGCTGACTGGATGGCGACGTTTACTCATATCGACTCGGGCTCGCGACCGACCATGGTCGACGTGAGCGACAAGGTCGTGACCAAGCGCACGGCGACAGCGCAGACGCGGGTGCGATTTCCGGCGGAGGTTGCCGAAGCGCTGCGTTCCCAGCAATTCAACACGCCGAAGGGGCCGGTGTTTCAGACGGCCATCATCGCCGGCACGATGGCGGCGAAGCGGACCCACGAGTTGATTCCGTTCTGTCATCCGCTCGGCATCGAGAAATGCAATGTAGCGATCGAGATGGAAGCCGATGACGCCGTCGTCCGCTGCACGGTGTCGGTTCATCACAAGACCGGCGTCGAGATGGAAGCATTGACCGGCGCAAGCGTGGCTGCGCTCACGATCTACGACATGTGCAAGGCGCTGTCGCACGACATCGTGATTGCGCAGACGAGGCTGATCGAAAAGCGTGGAGGCAAGAGCGATGTCGGCTGAGGCACCTTTGTTCGGCCTGGTGCTGACCGGCGGCGCCAGCACGCGCATGCAGCGGGACAAGGCGGTGATCGAATATCACGGCCAGTCGCAGCTGCAATGGACGTTTCATCTGCTGTCGCACGTGTGTGCGGCGACGTTCGTTTCCGTGCGGCCCGACCAGCGCGAGGAGCCGACCCGCGCGGGGTTCCCGCAGATCGTGGATCGTCAGCCCGGAATCGGACCGATCGCCGGCATTTCGGCGGCGCTGCATGCGCATCCCAAAGCGGCCTGGCTGGTGGTCGCTTGCGATCTGCCGTTTTTGAACGAGCAGACGCTGCGCTATCTGGTGGAGCATCGGGACTCCAGCAAGATCGCGACGGCGTTCAAAAGCAGCCACGATGGCCTGCCAGAGCCGCTGTGCGCGATCTGGGAACCGGCCGCGCGCGAGCCGGTGCTGGCGTTCATCGCCGCAGGAAAGCAGTGCCCGCGCAAGTTTCTGATCAACGCAGATACGCTGTTACTCGATCTGCCCGATGCCCGCGCGCTCGACAACGTGAACACAGCCGACGAGTACCGCTCGACCGTAGCCGCCTTCGGCGGGCAGGCTCCGGACCAGCGCAGCAGACCTGAATCCACAACTGCTGCTGTGTCAGGAACCCAGGTTGCCAGTACCGACACGAAGCCACGTACCTTGCGTGTCCAGTACTACGCCATCCTCCGCGAACAAGCGGGCCGGGGCGAAGAAACATTGGACACCACCGCAGCCACGCCCGCCGAGCTCTACGACGAGCTGCGCCGGCGGCATCCGTTCCAGCTCAACCCGGCGCAACTCAAAGTCGCCCTCAACTCCGAGTTCAGCGACTGGCAGACGCCGCTGCGTCATGGCGACACGGTCGTCTTCATACCCCCGGTGGCCGGCGGATGAAACCTTTCTCTTTCAGCACCACGCCCCTCGCTCTCGACAGCTACCGTCGCGAGCTCGCCGACGACGCCGCCGGCGGCTATGCCTCGTTCGAAGGCTGGGTGCGCAATCACAATGAAGGCCACGCCGTCACCCGCCTGGAATACGAAGCGTTCGAAGCGCTGGCGAACAAGGAAGGCGAGCGCATCGTCAATGAAGCGATCGCCCGGTTCGGCGTGCTGAAAGCCGCCTGCGTCCATCGCGTCGGCTCGCTCGCCATCGGCGATGTCGCCGTGTGGGTGGGCGTCAGCTCGAAGCATCGCGCCGAGGCCTTCGCCGCGTGCCGTTACATCATCGATGAGGTGAAACACCGCGTGCCCATCTGGAAGAAGGAGCACTATGTGAACGGCGACTCGGGCTGGGTGAATTGCGAGCGCTGCGCCGTACCCGGTCATGATCATGCGCACGAGCATCCTCATGCGCACGATCACGATCATTGATCAGCCGCTGCCCTGCACGTGAATGACCAGGTCGATGCGCCGATTGCGCGCACGACCCGCGGGCGTCTCGTTGGTCGCGACCGGCCGCGCTTCGCCGTAGCCGATCGAGCTGATTTTCTCCGCGTTCGCGCCGAACTGACTGACCAGATACTGCTTCACCGCGTCCGCGCGATCCTGTGACAGGATCAGGTTGGCCGAATCGCTGCCGTTCGCATCCGTGTGACCTTCGACCACGATGGAAGCGTCCGGGAAGCGGGCCAGCGCCTGCTGCACTTTCCTCATCAGCGCCGCACTGGTGCCATCGATGGTGCTGCGACCCGACGGGAAATTGATGCCCGTCAGCGACACGACCACGTCTTCGCCCTGCCGATACACGCGTGCCTCATCCGACGTGAACGACGCCTCGATGGCAGCGATGTTCGCACGCAACTGCGCCTGCGCGTCGACCTGGCGCTGTAACGCGATGCGCTCCTGCGACTCGCCACCGAGCCGCGACTCGACCCGCTTCAACTGATTGTTCAGCGCGGCGATCTGCTCGTCGCGATCCTGCAGTTCCTGCTTCAGGCGACGCACTTCCTGGGTCTGCTGCTGGGCGTACTCGCCCAGCTCCTTCATCGGCCCCTGGTGGCCTTCGTCGAAACGGACGTCCAGCTCCATGTCGTTGGCGATGCGCTGGAGCGGCTCTTCCCAGGAGAGGATCAACGCCTCGATGCCGGCCTGATCGTCCTTCTCCTGTTGCATGACACGCTGGGCCTGCTGAGCCAGATACATCGCATGCCGCGCGTCGTAACGAGCCTGAGCGGCCAGCTTGCGAGGCTGAGCCAGGTCGTAACGATTGCGCTGAATCTCCTGCTCGGCCTCGGCCAGGTTGCGCTTCGCCGATTGCAGCGTACGCGGTGCGTAACGTTCCACCTTGGCTGCATCGGCCTGGGCGATCAGGTTGCGCGCTTCATTGAGAATGGCGCCCTTGATGCCGATCAACTCGGCGTTGCGTAACAACACTTCGGCTTCGGCCGCGCGCTTCTGGGCGTTCGCCAGATCGCCGCTCTCATTCTCACGCATGGCTTGCACGAAGCGATCGTTTGCTTTGGTCCACGCCTCGCCGGCGAACTTCGGGGCTTCGGCGACCAATGCATCCTCACGAGTCTTGATCACGCCGGCCAACGATTGACGAGCACTCGCTGCGACAGTCCGCGCCTTCTCCAGGGCGGCCTCGCCTTCCTGCACGCGAGCGGCAATTTTTTCAGTGCCGCGGCCTCGTTCAGCTTCCCTGGCGGCGTTCTGGCTGGCTTGCACCGCCGCTGCAAATGCCCTGGGCGCGAGCACATCGAGCTGGTCGGTCCGGGCTTTTTCCACCGCGGCCGCCAATGCGGCGGCATCGACATTGCCGGCGGCCGACGCCGGCATGGCGCCGCAGCTCAGAAACACGACAACGATCAGCGCGAATAGCTGGAACATACCCACGGGCCCGGATACAAACTTGAGCGCGCAGTATACGTCAGGGGCGGATCTGCCCGGAGCCACGCACCACATACTTGTAACTGGTGAGCTGCTCGACGCCCACCGGGCCGCGCGCATGGAATTTATCGGTGGAAATGCCGATTTCCGCGCCCATGCCGAATTCGCCGCCGTCGGCGAACTGGGTCGATGCGTTATGCAAAACGATGGCGCTGTCCACGCCGCCGAGGAACCGATCCGCCGTGGCTTGATTGGCCGTGATGATGGACTCGGTGTGTGCCGAGCCGTACTTCGCGATGTGCGCGATGGCGTCATCGACCCCGTCGACCATTTTCGCGGCGATGATGGGCTCGAGATATTCGGTGCTCCAGTCCGCCTCGGTCGCGGGAACGATGCGCGAGTCGAGCCGCTGTAACGTTTCATCGCCTCGCACTTCGCAGCCGGCATCGAGCAGCGACTTCAACACGGTCTCGGCGGCTTTGCCGGCGCGATCGAACAACACAGTCTCGGCGGCTCCGCACACACCGGTGCGGCGCAGCTTGGCATTGAGCACCACTTCCCGAGCCATGCCGACGTCGGCATCACGATCCACGAACACGTGACAGTTGCCATCGAGATGGCCGATGACCGGTACGCGCGCTTCCCGCTGGACACGCTCGACCAGACTGCGACCGCCGCGGGGCACGACCACGTTGATGAACTCGGTCATGCTCGACAGCATGTAACCCACCGCCGCGCGATCGGTCGTCGGCACGACCTGGATGGCAGCTTCGGGCAAGCCCGCGGCCCGCAGCCCGGCGGCGAGACATTCGTGAATTGCCTTGATCGAACGGTTGCTCTCGCTGCCGCCACGAAGAATGACCGCATTGCCCGATTTCAAACAAAGCGCGCCGGCGTCGGCAGTGACGTTGGGGCGGCTCTCATAAATGATGCCGACCACGCCCAGCGGCACGCGCACGCGCTCGATTTTCAAGCCATTCGGACGCGTCCAGCTGGCGATGACGCTGCCGATGGGATCCGGCAAAGCGATGATGTCCTCGATGCCGCGCGCCATGGCTTCGACGCGCTGCTCGTTCAAGACCAGCCGATCCAGCAGCGACGACGAAATGCCGCGCTGTTTCGCCTGTTCGACATCGGCACGATTGGCGGCCAGCAGTTCCGGGCAGCGCTCGCGAATCGCGCTGGCAGCCGCCTTCAAAGCGGCGTTCTTGGCCTCGGTGCTGGCCTGGGCCAGCGACAGCGCGGCACTGCGGGCCGCGCGGCCCAGGGTCTGCATCGATTCGGCAACCGCGGCGGCATCGCCTTCGGGTTTCAAATTCTCGGTGGAAGCGTTCATGAGTTCATTCTAGCGGCACCCCGCCCGGGTAAAGAAGTGTCAACCGGCCGGTGTGCTTCTACACCGCGAAACTGGCGGCCCAAGGTGGCCCGGTCATGGTCAATTCTTGACTGGACGCGCGCTGTCAAACGAGCGTCGCGGTGACACAATGGCTCGAGAATCGGAGGGGGGATGACATGGCAGTACAAGCACCTTCGGTCGGCGAGCGAGCCGTCAGCGCGAGCGGCACCGACGCGACGGGCGCATTCCGCGCCAGCAACGCCTACCGCAACTACGTCGTCTGGCTGCTGTTCGTCATCTACGTGTTCAACTACGTCGACCGGCAGATCCTGTCCATCGTGCTCGAGCCCATCAAGCAGGAATTCGACCTGCACGACTGGCAACTCGGCATGCTCAGCGGCCTGGCTTTCGCCGCCTTCTATTCGACGCTCGGCATTCCGATCGCACGCATGGCCGACACGCGCAATCGGGTCAACATCATCACCGCGTCGATCGTGATCTGGAGCGCGTTCACGGTCGTCTCGGGCATGGCGAAGAACTTCTGGCACCTGCTGATCGCGCGCATCGGCGTCGGTGTCGGCGAGGCCGGTTGCAGTCCGTCGGCGTATTCCATCATCAGCGACTACGTCGAGCCGAAGAAGCGTGCCACTGCACTGTCGATCTATTCGATGGGCGTGTATGGCGGCAGCGCGCTCGGTTTCCTCGTCGGCGGCCTGGTCGCGCACGAATATGGCTGGCGCGCGGCGTTCTACACCGTCGGCCTGCCCGGCCTGGTGGTCGCTCTGATTCTGAAACTCACGGTGAAAGAGCCGCCGCGAGGCTTTTCCGAGCCAGCGCCGGTCGTGGCTGCCGAGCCGCCGCCGTTCAGGCAGGTGATGGGCAATCTCTGGGCGAAGAAATCATTCCGTCATCTGTCGCTCGCCGCCGGTCTGCATGCGTTCGTCAGCTATGGCCTGAGCTCGTTCTATTCTCCGTTCTTCATGCGCAGCCACGGCATGAGCCTGGGCGATGTGGGAGCGTGGCTGGCGGTCGTCGTTGCGCTGGGCGGCTTGTCTGGCACGTATCTGGGCGGCGCATGGTGCGATCGTTACTACGCGCGCACGCAAGATCCACGCTGGTATGTGTGGATCCCGGCGCTCACGCTGATCATCGTGGTGCCGTTCGGACAGGTCGTGTACTCGTTGGACAACACGATGGTCGCGTTGCTGCTGTTGACGCTGTACATCGCCCTGGCGGCCGCTTATCTCGGCCCCAGCATCGCCTCGACGCATCGGCTGGTCGGATTGCGCGAGCGTGCGCTCGCGTCGGCCTTCCTGCTGCTGATCCTCAACTTCATCGGCCTCGGGCTCGGGCCGATGTTCACGGGCGCGTTGAGCGACCTGTTCAGGGAATATTTCGTATCGCAGGGAGTCGCCGAGAAGGTGGCGCTCGCCGACGGTCTGCGCTGGTCGATCCGCGTAACCTTGCTCATCAACCTGTGGTCGGCGTTGCACTATTACCTGGCAGCCAGGACGCTGCGCGAGGACATCGAAGCCGGCCACCAGACGCGCGCCGCGGCCGCACTCTGAGCCTCAGACCAGCGGCGGCTGACTCTTCAGGAATTCCAACTCCTCGGGCGTCGAAGCACGCCCGAGGATGGCATTGCGATGGGGGAAGCGCCCGAAACGCTGGACGATGTCGTGATGATGGAGCGCGTACTTCAGGCCGTCCGCGATGCCCAGCTCGTTGAACAGCCGCACCGACTCCGCCTGCATGGCCGGATCCTCGCTGTGCATGAACGGCATGTACAGGAAGTGGCGCTGCATGCCGGGCAATGATCGATCCTTGCCGCTCGCCACCGCATACCGGGCCAGCGCCAGCGCATTGGCATCGGTCGCGTACGCGTCCGGCGTCCTGCGAAAGATATTGCGAGGGAACTGATCGAACACGATGACGGCGGCGAGCAGTGCGCGCGCGCTGGCGAGCTCGGGATCGGGCGGATTGGCCTTCAATGCGGCGTGGATCCCGCCGAAACGCGCACGACACTTCTCATCGATCCGGGTGTCGCTGCTGAACCAGTCCTCGGGCTTCAGCTCCTCGAACCAGAAATGCAATACGTCGTCGGCCCAGCCAGCCGGTAATTCTTTCGAAGACATCGGGTCACTCCACGGAAAGCTGAAGCCGAACCCTACCAAAGTCACAAACCGTCGGAAGGTTCCCGACGCATGTTGCGCACGCGCGCGCTTCGAAATTTTTGGCAAAGGAACGATCCAGGTTCCGCTCTCGCGCATTGGTATTCACGTCAATACGAGGAAGTCTCCGATGGCGTCTGCGTTCAGCTCAGCGGGATTGAAAGTATTTGCAGTACTCGGCGCCTTCTTGCTGGCCGCGTGCAGCAACAACGACAACGACAATGACAACCCCGGCACCGGACAGGTCGAGCCGCCACCGCCGCCCACCGCCGGCACGTTGATCGATAACCCGCCGCCGCTGGTCGGCTCGTTCTCCACCACCGAGCTGCTCAACCTCGTCAACCTGAATTCCGTCGCCACACACATCCTGGATTTCATTCTCGATCCGCAATGTGGCGTCAACGTCCATCAGATTCGTTACAACACACTGGATCCCGTGCAACAGCCCACCACCGCTTCGGGCGCGCTGATGATTCCGACCGGCACGAATGCAGCGTGCCAGGGCCCGCGCCCCATCGTCGTGTACGCGCATGGCACCCAACCGGAGAAGGCCTTCAACATCGCGAATCTTTCCAACTCCGATAACGCCGAGGGCCTGTTGATTGCAGCTGCGTTCGCCGCGCAAGGTTACATCGTCGTGGCGCCGAACTATGCCGGCTTGGATACTTCGACCCTTCCCTATCACCCGTTCCTGCACGCCGATCAGCAGTCCAAAGACACGTCCGACGCGTTGACTGCGGCGCGCAGCGCGCTGCCGACCAGCACCGCACCCACCATCACCGACAACGGCCGCCTGTTCATCACGGGATATTCGCAAGGCGGCTTCGTGGCCATGGCAACCCATAGATTGTTACAGACGAACGGCGTGCCCGTGGCTGCGTCCGCGCCCATGTCCGGCCCGTACGCGCTCTCGGCATTTGGTGACGCCGTGTTTCAAGGCGAGGTGATCGAGAGCGCGCCGCTGCTCGTCACCTGGCTGCTGACGGCATATCAGCGCATCTACGGCAACATCTACTCGGCGCCCACGGATGCGTTCGAGGCTCGATACGCCAATGGCATCGACATGCTGCTGCCCACGACTCTGCGCCGATCGCAGATCTTCGAGCAGGGCTTGTTGCCGCGGGAACAGTTGTTCAGCAGCACGCCGCCCGACCCCGCGTACGCGCCTTTCACTCCTGCGACCATGCCAGCCGATCTGGCGCCCGTTTTCGCACGAGGCTTCGGCCCCGAGAACTTGATCACGAACGTTTACCGAGCCGGCTATCTCCAGGATTCGCTCGCGCATCCCGATGGCGGTTTCCCAACGTTGACCGACGGTATGCCTCCGGTCGCGCCGACGCATCCGCTCCGAGGCGCGTTCAAAGCAAACGACCTGCGCAACTGGACCCCGACCTCCCCGGTGCTGCTGTGTGCCGGGCATGACGATCCCACCGTCCTGTATCTGAACACCGATCTGATGCAGCGCTATTGGACCGCGGCCGGCGTGACGGCGCCCATTCGCGTGCTCGACGTGGATGAAGACCCGACGGCGGGCGGTGACGATATTCCCATCCGGCTTGGCTTCAGTGCCGCGAAGGAAGCCGTCGCCGCTGCCGCGATCGCAGGCGGCGCTACGGACGGCGGTCGGCTCGCCGTAGCCGATGCTTATCACTCCACGCTGGTGCCGCCCTTCTGTCTCGCGGCCGTGCAGTCGTATTTCGGCGGGCTCTAAGCCGCCGGGTACTGCTCGCGAAGCTCGCGTTTGAGTACTTTGCCGATCGCGTTTCGCGGCAGCTCCGCGACCAGCCGGACGGCGGACAGGCGCTGCGTCTTGCCCAGACGCTCGTTGGTCCATCGTTTGATTTCATCGACGCTGGCAGTAGCGTCCGGCCGCAGCACCACGAACGCCACCGGCGTCTCGCCCCACTCCGGCGACGGCACGCCGACCACGGCGCCATCACGCACGGCGGGATGTTGAAAGAGCACCGCCTCCAGATCGCTCGGATAGATATTGAAGCCGCCGGAGATGATCATGTCCTTGCGGCGATCCAGCAGGGTCAGAAACCCATCCGCATCGAAGCGCCCGACATCGCCGGTGCGGATGAAACGATTGCCCGCGGCGTCGTACCACTCGGCCTCGGCCGTCTTGCCGGGCTGGTTGAAATAACCTTTCATCATTGCGGCCGAACGGCCGACCACCTCGCCGATCTCGCCCGGCGGCACTTCCCGGCCTCGCTCGTCGATCAGGCGAATGTCGTGGCCCGGCACCGGCGTGCCGACGGTATGCAGCTTGTCTGGAAACTCGTGCGCGAGCAGCTGACAAGTGCCGCCGCCTTCGGTCATGCCGTAGTACTCGATCAAGCCACCGGGCCAACGCCGCAGTATGTCCGCCTTGAGCGCGGCGGCAAACGGCGCGCTGGTACAGAACTTCATGCGATAGCTGCGCAGATCGAACCGGTCGAAGTCGGGGTGATCCATCAGCCGCCGATACTGGACCGGCACCAGCATCGCATGCGTCGCCTTGTGATGTTGTGACAGCTCGAGGAACCGGCCCGCATCGAACCTGGACATCAGCACCACCGTGCCGCCGCCAGCGATCGCGGGAAAGAAACTCACCAGCGTGGTATTGGAATATAGCGGTGTGGAGCAGATCGTCACCGCCTCGCGGTCGTAACCGAAGTTGCGGGCCCGGCGCACATGAGCCCAACGCATGCTATGCGGTTGCACGATGCCCTTCGGCGTGCCGGTCGTGCCGGACGAATAGATGATGTTGAAAGCGGCATCGGGCGCGATCGGCACCGGCACCGGCGCGCTGCCCGCCGGCGCCAGCCAGGCGTCGAGCGATCTCACTCCCGGCGCACGATCCAGGCGGACGAGTTGCAACCCTGGCGGCAGTGCCTCCCTCGCCAACATCGTCGCCACGGGCTCATCGAGAAACAGGATCTTCGCGCCGCTGTCGGCGAGCATGGTCACGAGCGCTTGCGGTGTCGCCGCTGGCGACAACGGCGCAACCGCGACGCCGGCACGCAAGGCGCCGAGGAACACGAGGCCATATTCGACACAGGATCCGGCGCATATCGCTACCGACTCGGCGCTGCCCACCCGATCACGTTGCAAGGCAACCGCCACCCGATCCATCGCTGCATCCAGCTCGCCGTAAGTGACACAGCGCTGTGCATCGATCAGCGCCGGATGGCGCGGGCGCTGCTGGGCGTGGGCATGGATCAAATCGGCAATCAGGCCAGATTCCTGTTCGAACAATGTCTCGGGCGTAGTGACATTCAGCATCGCGGCGGTCGCGGACTTGTTTCCTGAAGGCCGGCACAATGCCACATGCCCCTGGCAGCCGACAGCCACGCCCCGGCGCCATTGCATTAATTCATACTCGCGGACACACTCGGCGCCTGAATCGATGCCAACGACAAAGCGTTCCGCGACCCGTTCCGGTCTGCGAAAAACGCGCCCGAATCGGTAGGACAACCATGCAGATTCCCGACCCCGCCGTCGCAGGCCAGCTCAAGGGCAAGGTCGCGCTCGTTACCGGTGCCGCCAGCGGCATCGGCCGCGCCAGTGCCATCGTGTTCGCGCAGGCGGGTGCGGCGGTGGTGGCGCTGGACCGTGCGGTCGAGGTCGAAGAAACCGTCGCCTGCATCCGCAAGGAGAACGGTCGCGCCACGGCCATCGTCAGCGATTCATCTCAGGAACCGAACATTGCGGATGCCATCGACACGGCGGTCCGCGAATACGGCGCGCTCGATGTTTGTTTTGCGAATGCCGGCATCAGCGGCGGACTGGTGCCGCTCAACGAGCAGACGCCCGAGCACTGGCTGCAGGTACTCACCGTCAATCTGATCGGCACATTCCTCGCCGTGAAGCATGCGGCCCGAGTCATGACTCCGCGCAAGCGCGGCTCGATCATCTGCACCGCCTCGGTCGCCGGCCTGCGTTCCGGTGCTGGCGGCTCGCCGTACAGCGCCAGCAAAGCGGGCGTCATCAGCCTGGTGCAAACGACGGCATACCAGCTGTCCGGCAGTGGCGTACGTATCAATGCCATCTGTCCGGGCCTGATCGAGACCGGCATGACCCAGCCCATCTTCGAGCAGGCGCGGGCGCGCGGCACCGACAACAAGATCGGCCAGCTCAATCCGCTGCGCCGCGCTGGTGCGCCGATCGAGATCGCGCGCATGGCCCTGTTCCTCGCCTCGGACGCCGCTTCCTACGTCAACGGTCAGGCCTTCGCGGTGGACGGCGGACTCTCCAGCTCGCATCCCATCGTTCCGCCCCGGCTGCCGTGACGGAACCGAGTCCGCGGGCGGAGCGTCTCGGTAGGAGACAAACGGAGAACGCTCATGCGCGACTACGAGCGCTACGATGATGACGACTCGGATGATTACGTGCCGCTGCGCCGGAGTTCGGCGTACGGCGCCATCGAATCCATTCTGCTGCTAGGCGCGCTGGCGCTGATCGCGATGCCCGCGATCAAGGGCATTGCCCGACGCTATCGCATCCGCAACCCAGTGGCCGCCGAAGACGAGATGATCGATGAATCGCTCAAGGAAACCTTTCCCGCGAGCGACGCGCCGGCGCATCGATACGTCGATATTCCAGTGAACCGGCGCGATACCACACACTGACGCGCCTTGCCGAGGACGCTCAGCGCTTCAGACGCATCAACTGCGCGATCAGCACATTCGGTAGCACCGGCTTCGACAAGCGCGGCGCGCTGCGAGCCGCCTCCGGGAACAGCCGGTCTTCATCCGCGTAAGCCGTTGCGAACACGAACGGCACCTCTTTGCTGCGCAGCTGGTCGAGCAGCGGAAACACATACTCGCCGTTGAGATTCACATCGAGGACGGCGACAGTCGGCTGCTCCCGCGCGATCAGCTCCTGCGCCTCGGCCAGACTCGATGCCGGGCCGAGCACGCGCGCGCCCTGCTCCTCCAGCATCGTCTGCATGTCATAGGCGACGATGAAGTCGTCCTCGACGACCAGCACCGTCATGCCCGACATCGGCCCCTCGAGCGTGCCTTGAGGACCGCTGCCATCGCCGCCTTCGCGATGTGGCGGGCACCTCGCGGGAAACAGCAGGACGCGCGGATTGCGCATCACCGCCGGCCGCGTCATGGGCGCGCCGCCGGTGCGAACGACTTCAGGAGCCGCGCATGACCTGGAGCTTGACGAGGTTGACGCGGATCCGCGTGCCAGGCCGACGCCCTTGCGCAGCAGCGCCTTCGTGAAATCGAGCAGACCGCTCCGGGCGTCCACCGAACTGGCGCGCGACCATGTCGATGATCTTGGCGCCCAGTCCGCCTGTTTCTTGTGAATGTTTGTCATAGCCCACTCCGTCATCGGAAACTTCCAAAACCGCGACCGAATCCGCGCCGTACTCGAGCACGACACTCACCTCGCCAGAGTCACCGGGCGCGAACGCATGTTTGACTGCGTTCATCACCAGCTCGCTGGTCAGCACGCCGAGCGACACCGCATCCCGCGCATTGATCTCCAGCGGCTCGACCTGGCAGTGGATCCGGATCAGATCTCCCGGCGGCAGGCCGGCACGGATGTCTTCGAGCACCGCGCCGAGCACTTCGTTGAGCTTCACCGTCGCAAAGTCCGCTCCCAGGCGCAGCTTGCGATGGGCCGATGCAATGGCCTGCACCCGCATGCGAGCGGCGCTCAGGGCGCGCGCGGCATCGGGGTTCTTCACGGCACGTTGTTGCATCGTCAGGAACGACGACACCAGCGCGAGGTTGTTGCCGACTCGATGGTTGACATCGGTCAGCAGAGACTCGGCTCGCGCGCGCTCGCGATGGGCTTCGTCGGCGGCTTGCGCCAGTTCCTCTGTGCGCGCCTGTACGCGCTGCTCCAGTTCGGCATTATGCGAAGCCAGCTGCAACCGGCTGGCGTGAATGGTTGCCACGTATCGGCGCACGCTGATCAGCGCGAACAACGCCAGCACGCCGCAAGCGAGCAGCATCATGACCACCGCGGTACTGAATCGATCACGCAGATCGGCGGATGCGCGCTGACGTTCCACGAGCAGTTGCTGCTCGAATTCGGTGGCAGCTTCGATGCGCGAGCGGATGTCATTCATCGTGGGCAGGCCGGAGTGTTGAAGCGCGGCGACCGCGTCGGAACGGCGTCCGTCGTGATGCGCGGCCAAGGCCGTATCGATGCCGGCCAGGCGCTGCTCGATCAGCGGCGCGAACGCTTCGAAATTGGCGACCTGTGGAGGACTGTCGGCGAGCATCTGGCGCAACGCGGCCAACTGCCGAGGCAGCAGCTCGCCGGCTTCGCGATGCGGTTCGAGAAACGCTTCATCGCCGGTCAGCAGGAAACCGCGCAGACCCGATTCGGCGCCGCCCAGCGTGAGCAGCGTCTGGTTGAGTGCCCGCTGCACTTCCATCGTGTGCACCACCAGTTGGTCCGCATCGACCCCCTGGCGCGATACATGGAAGGTGAGCCCCGCCGAGCACAGCAGCAGCAGAAAACTGAGCGCAATAGTGGCGACCAGCGCGCGATTTTGGCGCAGGGAGGGTTCTTGTAAGACTTGCATGATCCGCTGTTGGACGAATGTCCAAGCGGCCGATACTAACAAAGCCGACGCAAGTGCAACGAGCGTCAGCGCGTCAGAACCAGATCGTCCCGGTGAATCATTTCATCGCGGCCATGGAAGCCGAGCAGTGCCTCGATCTCGCTCGACTTGTGTCCGAGCAGCCGCTCGGCCTCGGAACTCGAGTACGCGACCAACCCGCGCGCGATTTCCGCGCCGGCCGCATCACGCACGATCAGCGCGTCCCCGCGCTGGAACGGACCGACGATGCGAGTGACACCCGCGGGCAGCAGACTCTTGCCGCGACTCAGGGCTGCCGCCGCGCCCTCATCTACATAGAGCTCACCGGCCGGCTGCAACGTGCCGGCGATCCATTGCTTGCGCATGGTCGACGGACTAGCTGACGGATAGAACCACGTGCAACGCGCGCCTTCCTCGATCCGGCGCACCGGATGCAACTCTCTGCCGAGAGCCACACACATATGACAGCCTGCACCGACGGCGATTTTCGCGGCAGTAATCTTGGTCGCCATGCCGCCCGTGCCGACCGCGGACGCCGACCCGCCAGCCATCGCCTGGATCTCCGACGTGATCGCACGCACTTCCGGAATGAATTGCGCGTTGGGATCGCGCGTGGGATCGGCCGTATACAGACCATCGACATCCGACAGCAGGATCAGGCAGTCGGCGCTGATCATCTGCGCCACGCGCGCCGCCAGACGGTCGTTGTCACCATAACGTATCTCGGCGGTCGCGACGGTGTCGTTCTCGTTGATCACCGGCACCGAGCCGAGCTTCAACAAGGTGCGCAGCGTGCTGCGTGCATTCAGGTACCGGCGACGCTGCTCGGTGTCGCCGGGCGTGAGCAGGATCTGCGCGACGCTCAGCTCGTGCAGCTGGAGCACTTCCGTCCAGGCGTGCGCCAGACGGATCTGCCCGACCGCCGCGGCGGCCTGCTTCTCCTCCAGCTTCAACTTGCCCGGCGCCAACCCGAGCTGCCGCCGCCCCAGCGCGATCGCGCCCGAGGACACCAGCAGCACCTCCTGGCCGCGCCGGCGCAGGGCGCCGATATCGGCGGCCAGGGTTTCCAGCCAGTCACGCTTGACCGCGCCACTGCCGGCGTCGGCCAGCAAGGCCGAGCCGACCTTGATGACGATACGCCGTGCCTGTAACAACGGCCGGGCCGACGAATGTTCTCGTGACGTCTCTGTCATGGCATGAAGTGTGAAAGGGCGCGGCAGTGTAGGCAGCGGCCGGACCCCCGTCCATCCGCCCATGCAAGACGGCGCCGGCGCTGTTTCACTCACTTGGCAGTCTTTGAGAATGCCCCTAATATTCCGCCGCCGGTGAATACACCGGTTCTCGTCGTTTGAGGTGTGTGCGTGGCCAGAGATTACGACCCGGTCCAGGGAAAATGGTATGAAGATCTCGAAGAAAACGAGGTCTTCAAGGTCCTGTCCGTGGATCCCGACCAGGAGTTGGTCGAAGTCCAGTACGAGAACGGCGATATCGAGGAGATCGACCTCGATACCTGGCACGAGCTCGACCTCGAACAGGCCGATGAGCCGGAAGGCTGGGCCAGCGACGACGAGGACGAGGAAGAGGAAGAAGACGAGGACGAAGACGAGGACGATTGGGACGAGGACGACGACGATTGGGACGACGACGAGGATGAAGACCTCGACGACGACGACGACGATTACAACGACCGGGACGACGCCTGAGCGTCCCGGCAGGCTTACCGCCCCTCCGATAGCTTTCATGACCGCGCCCGGCCCAACGCGGCGCGGTCACTCCAGATCCTCCCCCTGCATCGCATAGCGATAGGCGCGCCGCCGTGCCACGATCCGCCGCATCCCGGACTGCAATCGTCTGGTTTCGGCGCGATCTCCGGCTGACCCACCATCCCGCCGTGTCCAGGCCCTGGAGCAGGCCGAACGGATCGTGCCGCTGTATGCCGATGCCGCCCGACGAGGAACAACCTTGGGCGCCGGGCCCATCACGCCTGCTCGCCCTGGACGCCGGCCTGCGCAAAATCGGCAGCCGGCTGCTGGTGCAAAAAGGCCCGTCCTCGACCGCCCTGCGCCGCTGCGTCCGACACCGGGGCGACGCCGATTTGCTGGAACCGGCTCTACGAACCGGCGGCATTGAAACGCGATGCCGAGGGGCCACGGCGCCGACGATGACGGCGTGTCAGTCGAGCAGAGCAACGCGGCATCGTGTTCGAGCCGGGCACGATCTCGAACGGGACAGCAGCTGCCGCTATCGAGTCTTCACCTATCCGGCCGGACGCGATCGACCGGACCGGAACGACACCTCGCGCGTGTCACCGCATTTGCATTTCGGTTAGATCAGCGCGCGGCAGAGTGTCGCTGCGCTCCGACACTCGATGCGCAGAACTGCGCACGCGAATGGTGCCGCCCGCGGCCGTGTTACAGCAGGCCGGCGTCGAACTGGACCAACCCATCCTCCGCCAGTGCTCGACCTTGGGGAATCCCGCAAGCGCGCGCTTTCAGGTTATTCCCAGCTGCGTTAATGAATTAGCGATTGAATCCGTAGCTCGTCGCCGATGCGAAATCCTCGCCGAGGGACGCATCAGCATGAGCAATCACACCGACGCCGCACCCCGCAAAAGCCTGTGGACCAGCCTCACCAGCTGGCTCGACGCGGGCGCGGGCCTGGCCAATTTCGACTCGGCCAAGATCGATGACATCGACTGGCTGCGCGTGATTCCCTTCATCGGCATGCACATCGCTTGCGTGGCAGTGTTGTTCGTCGGCGTCAGTCCGATCGCCGCGGCCGTCGCCATCGGTCTGTATGCGATTCGCATGTTCGCGATCACCGGCTTCTATCACCGCTACTTCTCACATCGCTCCTTCAAGACTTCGCGCGCCGGCCAGTTCGTGTTCGCTCTGCTCGGCGCTTCAGCCGTGCAGCGCGGCCCGATCTGGTGGGCTGCGCACCACCGTCATCACCACGCGTTCTCCGACACGGAGCACGATGTTCACTCGCCGGTGCAACGCGGCTTCCTGTGGAGCCACCTGGGCTGGTTCCTGTCGCGGCGTCACTTCCAGCCCGACCTGTCCCGCGTGCGCGACCTGCTGAAGTTTCCCGAGCTGAAGCTGCTGGATCGATTCGACATCCTGGTGCCGATCGCACTGGCCGTCGGTTTGTTCGGTCTCGGCGCGGTGCTCGAAAACTCCGCTCCGGACCTGCACACGGATCGCTGGCAAATGCTGGTGTGGGGCTTCTTCGTTTCCACGGTCGTGACTTATCACGCGACCTACACGATCAACTCGCTCTGCCATCGCTTCGGCAAGCGCCGTTACCAGACCGCCGACGACAGCCGCAACAACCTGTGGCTCGCGCTGCTGACGTTCGGCGAAGGCTGGCACAACAACCACCACCACTATCCCGCCTCGACCCGACAGGGATTCTATTGGTGGGAGATCGACCTGACCTACTACGGCCTGCGCGTGCTGGCGCTGCTCGGGATCGTCTGGGATCTCAAGCCGGTGCCGCGCGAGGTACGCGACGCGCGCACCCGGATGCGCCCCGAAAAGAACTAACGACAAGCTTTCGTCACTTACCGGGCAAAGGAACCAGCATGCGCATCGGAGTCATCGGCGCGGGAATCGCAGGACTATATGCGGCCTGGCGCCTGAGTCGTCAGCACGACGTCACCGTGTTCGAAGCGGGCAGCTATCCCGGCGGACACACCAACACCGTCGACGTCGAGTGGCAAGGCAAGCAGTATGCAGTCGACACCGGCTTCATCGTCTTCAACGACTGGACCTACCCGAACTTCATCGCGATGCTGCGCGAACTGGGCGTGCAGTGGCAGCCCTCGAACATGAGCTTCAGCCTGCGCTGCGAACGCACCGGCCTCGAGTACAACGGCACGTCGCTGAATGCGCTGTTCGCACAGCGCTCGAACATCGTCAGTCCCTCGTTTCTGCGCATGATCTACGACATCCTGCGCTTCAATCGTGAATCACGCGCGCTGCTCAAGACCAACGACGACAAGCTGACGTTGGGCGAATACCTGCGCGCCAACGGCTATTCGAACGCCTTCGCCGAGCGCTACATCCTGCCGATGGGCCGCGCGATCTGGTCCGCCGAAGCCGATGCGATGCTGTCGTTCCCGGCGCGCTTCTTCGTGGAGTTCTTCGAGCGCCACGGTTTCTTGAACATCGACCACCGTCCGCAATGGCAGGCGATCAAAGGCGGCTCACGTGAATACGTTCGCAAGCTGATTGCCGCCATGAAGGCCGACGTGCATCTGTCGACGCCGATCGAAAGCGTGCGCCGCCGGCCGAACGAGGTCGAAGTGTGCACCACCAAGGGGGACGTGCATCGCTTCGATCACATCTTCATCGCCTGCCACAGCGATCAGGCGCTCGACATGCTGAGCGATCCGACGCCAGCCGAGCGGGAAGTCTTGAATGCCTTTCCGTACGCGGCGAACGAGGCCATCCTGCACACGGACACCTCGCTGCTGCCGCGTCGCCCGCTCGCCCGCGCCGCCTGGAATTATCACGCGCTGAAGAATCCGCAACAGCCGGTCGCGCTGACGTACGACATGAACATCCTGCAGACGCTGGATGCGCCAACCAAATTCCTGGTCACGCTGAATCACGCGGACGCGATCGACAAGCGCAAGATCATTCAGCGCATCGCCTATCACCATCCGGTGTATCTGCCCGCCGGCGTCGCCGCTCAGGCTCGTCATCGCGAAGTCAATGGCGCGCGCCGCACGTACTACTGCGGCGCCTACTGGCGCTACGGATTTCACGAGGACGGCGTCGTGACCGCGATCCGCGCCCTGGAACATTTCCAGTGGGATCTCACGTCGCGCGGAGAAAATGCTGCGGGCATGGACACTCTGCCGGCCGCCACCGCCAGCGTGGCGTAGTCCGACTGATTGCAACGCGAGTCACACGCATGGAAAGCTGTATCTACAACGGCTGGGTCCGACATCGCCGGCACGAACCGTCCGGCCATCAGTTCCGCTATGAACTGTTCATGATGTATCTGGATCTCGCCGAGCTGCCGCATCTGTTTGATCGCTATTGGTGCTGGTCCACTCGCGGCCCCGCGCTCGCGCGCTTCAAGCGCTCCGACTATCACCAGACGCTCAACGACGGCGACGATCACCAGGACGAACTGAGCCTCGACGAAGCCGTCCGACGAACCGTCACCGCGCAGACCGGCCGCCGCCCCGACGGCCCGATCCGCATGCTCACGCATCTGCGCTACTTCGGTTACATCTTCAACCCGGTGTCGTTCTATTACTGCTTCGACAGCAGCGGCACGAGCGTTCAGACCATCCTGGCGGAAATCACCAACACGCCTTGGAAGGAACGGCACGCTTACGTACTGCCGGTGAGGACGGCAACGCGCAACGACAGTGTCATGCGCTTCGAGTTCGGCAAGGAATTCCACGTCTCGCCGTTCTGGCCCATGGACATGAGCTACGACTGGCGCCTGAGCGTGCCCGGCGAGCAATTGCGCATCCACATGGACAACCTGCAGCAGAAGGACGGGAAAACGCGCCGCGTGTTCGACGCCACGCTCACGTTGCAACGAGAGGAAATCTCCAGCGCCGCGCTGGCTCGCGCGCTGTATCGATATCCGCTCATGACCGCCAAAGTTTCCGGTGCGATTTACTGGCAGGCCTTGCGCCTGTGGTTCCGACGCACGCCATTCTTCACTCACCCGAAGTGGACCGTGACGCCATGACGACAGCAAGACCGTCGATCCTCCCCAACACACCGGCCCTGGTCGCCCACGATTCGTGGCTGCAACGGACCGGCCGCAATGCGCTGCTGGGCCAGTTGAAACATTTGAAACACGGCGAGATCGCCGTCGTCGACGGCGACCAGGTGCACCGCTTCGGCAAGCACACGCCGGAATGCTCGCTGTCGGCGACGGTGGAAGTCGTGCATCCGCAGTTCTGGGCCGACGCTGCGTTCGGCGGCACGACGGGCGCGGGCGAAGCCTACATTCACGGCCACTGGCGCAGCGATGACCTGGTCTCGCTGGTACGCATCATGGTCCTGAATCGAGAGATCATGCAGAACATGGAACGCGGCCTGGCATTCCTCACCTCGCCACTGCGACGCATCTTCCATTGGATGAATCGCAACTCCAAGGACGGCAGCCGCAAGAACATCGCGGCCCATTACGACCTGGGCAACGACTTCTTCCAGCTGTTCCTCGACGACACGATGGCCTACTCGTGCGGCATCTTCGAAGCGCCGGAAGCGACGCTCAAGGAAGCCTCGCTGGCGAAATTCGACGCAGTCTGCCGCAAGCTGCAACTGAAGCCCTCGGATCATCTGGTGGAGATCGGCACGGGCTGGGGCGGTCTCGCCATCCATGCAGCGAAGAAGTATGGCTGCCGCGTCACGACGACGACGATCTCCAAGGAGCAGTACGCACTGGCCAAGGAGCGCGTGGCCGCCGAAGGCTTGAGCGATCGCATCGATCTGCGGTTGGATGATTACCGCGATCTCACGGGCCAGTACGACAAGCTGGTCTCCATCGAGATGATCGAAGCGGTCGGCCATCAGTATCTGGATACTTACCTAGCCAGGTGCGCCTCGCTGCTGAAGCCGAACGGCGCGATGCTGATCCAGGCCATCACGCTCCAGGATCAGATCTACGACGATGCGCTCAAGAGCGTGGATTTCATCCAGCGCTTCGTGTTCCCCGGCAGCTTCATCCCCTGCGTGACGGCCATCGCCAATGCGCTGACCCGAGCGACGGACATGAAGGTCTACCACCTCGAAGACATCGGCCCGCACTACGCGACGACCCTGCGCCTGTGGCGAGAGAACTTCTTCGCCAACATCAACAAGGTCCGGGCGCTCGGCTATCCGGAGGAATTCATCCGGTTGTGGGACTACTACCTCTGTTACTGCGAAGGCGGCTTCGCCGAACGGCAGCTCGGCGACGTGCACATGTTGATGGTGAAGCCGGGCTGGCGCGGGTAAAGTCAGCGGCGCATGCTGCCGCTACGCCTCGCCATCTTCGCTGGAGTCTTCGGCATCGCCCTCTCCGGGCTGTTCTGGCTGCTCGGCAACCTGAGCGAGCCGGAGTTGTTGCGCTCGAAGAAAGCAGTGATCGTGAAGGGCTGCGACCCGATCGAAGACGAGAACGCAGCCCGGCTCTGCCCGCAGCTGTTCTGCCAGAAACATCTGCTCGATACGCGGGTGTTCGAACTGCGATATCGCTTCGATGTGACGGTCGATGAACGCTTCGAGGGACAGCATGTGATTGGCGGCACTGCCAGGCCGTTCGTTGCCAAGCCCGGCGATGGGAAAGAGCGAAGCTTTGTTTGTGTGCTCGAAGGGGATCGGGTGGTCGAGGGCCGCGCCGTGTCTTCGGATGAGCTGCGTGAAATTGCCTTCGGCGATGCTGGCGATTAAGAGGCGTTGGTGGTCTGCGTCGCCGGGAGCGACCTACCTCGTCCCGGCACCGGGCTCGGCCGGAGCGCATTGCGCTCCTCACCGCACGTCCCTGATGAGCCCTGCTGTTTCGGCACCGTCCCTGTGCCGAAAAGCTGCCGGGACGAGGTAGGTCGCTCCCGGCGACGCCGAAACGTCACTGCGGCTTCGCGCGTGACTTACTTCCCACCAGGATAGGGCGAATGTTTATTTGAGGGTGATCGTTGTTGCTGCGACAGCAGCGGCCGCGCTGAAGCGCGGCCGCAACTGCCGTTACGATAAAACGCAAGCTGAACTCTGAATTGAGGGTGGGTGGTCGGAGCAGAGTCACGCGCAACGCGCCTGTGACGCATCGGCGGCGTTGGGAGTGTCCTAGCTTCTTCCGGCAGCTTTGCGGCACAGGGACGGGGCCGCAACAGCAGGGCTCATCAGGGACGTGCGGTGAGGAGCGCGAGGCGCTCCGGCCGTGCCCGGTGCCGGAAGGAGCTAGGACACTCCCAACGCCGCAGACCACCGACGCCTCTTTCAACGACGCCGGCAAGACCACCAAGACAAGGCACCACTTCCAGCGACAACGCAGCCCACCACGCCTCTTCCCTCCGGAAACCTCCGGGAAACCTCAAGGCCGCGAGAAGCCCNGAGCCGGCATTGAGTTAAGCTAACCTCATGACCATGAACAGCTCCCTGCTCGCCGATCTTCGCCGCGCCGTCGGTCCGCAGGGCTATCTCGATCAGGCGGCGGACATCGAGCCTTTCCTCGTTGACCATCGCAAGCTGTATCGGGGCGCGACACCGCTGGTTCTGCGCCCGGACAGTACCGAACAAGTGTCCTCCATCATGCGGATGTGCAACGAGGCGCGGGTCGGTGTCGTGCCCGTTGGTGGCAACACGAGCTATTGCGGCGGGGCCACGCCGAGCGAGGATGGTTCGCAGGTCGTGCTGTCGTTGGCTCGCATGCGGCGGATCCGTTCCATCGATCCTTTGAACTACACCATGATCGCCGAAGCGGGCTGCGTGCTGGCGGAAGTGCAAGCAGCCGCTGCTTCAGTGGATCGATTGTTCCCGATGAGTCTCGGATCCGAAGGCTCGTGCCAACTTGGCGGCAATCTTTCCACGAATGCAGGCGGCACCGCCGTGCTTCGTTACGGGATGATGCGCGACCTGATTCTCGGCCTCGAAGTCGTCCTGCCCGACGGGCGCGTCCTCGATGACCTCAAACCGCTGCGCAAGGACAACACAGGGTATGACTTGCGCAATCTGTTCATGGGCGCCGAAGGCACGCTCGGCGTCATCACCGCCGCCGCATGCAAACTGTTCTCGCGACCCGCGTCGAATGTCACCGCTTTCGTTGGCCTCACCAATCCACAGCAGGCCGTCTCGTTACTCTCCCGGTTGCGCACGTTCACCGGCGACGCCGTCTCGACCTTCGAGCTGATTCCGCGCGTCGCACTGGAGCTGGTGCTCGAATTCATTCCCAATACTTCCAATCCGCTCGACCAGCGCCACGACTGGTACGTGCTGCTCGAAATCGGCATGGGCCGCCAGGCTGAGTCCATGCGCGAGGCCATCGAAGCCGAGCTGGCTTCGGCCATGGAGCAAGGCGAGATCGTCGATGCCGCGATCGCCGCCAGCGAGTCGCAGCGTGAAATGTTCTGGCGCCTGCGAGAGACCATTCCCGAGGCGCAACGCCACATCGGCGCCAGCATCAAGCACGACGTTTCGGTGACCACCAGCGAGCTGCCGCGATTCATCATCGAAGCGTCGCAGCTGGTACATGCAATCTCCCCGCAGGGTCGGATCGTGTCTTACGGTCATCTCGGCGACGGCAACCTGCATTTCAACGTGAGCCGTCCCGTGGACGGTGACGACGAATCGTTCTTGCGGCTGGCGCCCAGCATCAACCGCGCAGTGCACGACTTGATTGCACGCTACGGCGGCAGCATCAGCGCCGAGCACGGCATCGGCAGGCTCAAGCGCGAAGAGTTGGTTCGCTATGAGCAGCCGGTCGCGCTCGACGTCATGCGCGCCATCAAGCGGGCATTGGACCCGAACGGCATCATGAATCCCGGCAAGGTGCTGTAGGCGAGATCAACTGCCAACCACGCCACCACCGTCTTTGCGAATGGCGATCACGCTGGCGCGCGGCTGATGCTTGCCGCCATCGGGCCAGTGGCTGCGCGGCTCGGCGGTCGTGCCGCCCTCGCCCGGATGTTGGATGCTGATGAACAGCGTTTCGTCATCCGGCGCGAACTGACAGCCGCACACTTCACACCCGACCGGGCCGCTCATGAACTGTTGCAGGCGGCCGCGATTCGGCCCGCTCGTCGGTGTGACCCAGCAGCCATTGTTGGTGGCGTCGGGCTGTACGCCGTCGGTCACGATCCACAGGTTGCCGGCGCGATCGAAGCCGATGTTGTCGGGCGAGCCGATCGGGCTGAGATCCTCGGCCTTGCCGTAGCCTGCATAGTAGGCGCTGTCGGCGGTCACTTGATTCAGGTCGGTAATCAGCCGCCCGCCCGAGGGGTCGCCGGCGAGCAGGAACACTTCCCAGGAAAACTCCAGGGACGTGTGATCTTCGCCTGCTTCGGTGATCTCGATGATGTGGCCGAAACTGTTCGCACCGCGCGGGTTGGCGGCATTCGGTGACGTGTCGATCTCGCGACCGCCATACGTGATGCTGCCAGGCTCGACGGTGCGGTTCTCGTTGCGTGTGCAGGCGATGTAGATGCGGCCCGTGGTCGGGTTCGCTTCGACATCCTCCGGCCGATCCATGGGGGTCGCACCGAGCAGATAGGCCGCCATGCGCGCTTTGATCATCACATCGGCCTGATCGCGGAATCCCGCCGCGGCATTCAGCGGCCCTTTCGGATCGAACACCAGCGGCAACCACTGCCCCTTGCCGCTCGCATCGAAGCGCGCAACGTGCAGCGTGCCTCGATCGAGCAGGTTGCGATTGGCCGCGCGATTCTTCGGGTCGAAGCGATCGTTCGAGATGAATTTGTAGACGTACTCGAACTTGTCGTCATCGCCCATGTAAACGGCAACGCGGCCATCGTGCGCAATCACCGGGCTCGCGCCCTCGTGCGCGAAGCGTCCCAAGGCGGTGCGTTTGATCGGCGTGCTGGTGGGATCGAGCGGATCGATCTCGACGATCCAGCCGAAGCGGAACGGCTCGGTCGGCGCCGTCGCCAGATCGAAGCGCGCGTCGGCCATGTCCCAGTTGTACAGCGACTGCGCTTTCCACATGCGGAAGCGCCGATGCGCGTCGATGATGAACGGATCGACGTCGTTGCGCGCTTGCAGCCGATCCAGATTGGCGAAGTAGTCCTGTATGTTTTCTTCGGCGGTGAGATAAGTGCCCCACGGCGTCTCGCCGCCCGCGCAGTTCGCAAACGTGCCGAACGCGCGCTCGCCGGCCGGATCCGCTTTCGTCCGCATCAGCGCCGCGCCACGCGCCGGGCCGCCGATGTTTATTGGCGTGTCCGCGGTGATGCGGCGGTTGTAGCGTGAGTCCTTGATGAAGCGCCAGCGTCCGCCCTCGCGCTTGATCTCGACGATCGACACGCCCTGCGCCGCCTTGGTGACGCCCACGACTTGCGGGTTCCGTTCCACGAACGCACGACTCACCGCACCGCGCAGACCGCGCAAGCCGGGATGTCGGGGAAACATCAACGCGTCGTCGGTGTACTCGTTGTTGACGCACAGCACGCCGTGGTCGCTGCGGCCATTCAATGGAAAGTAATGGATCGCATCGCAGTTCTGTCCGAACTGGCCGCGTTGATGTTCGGCAGCCTGCGGCTCGAGCAGCACGCCGGCATCGAGCTTGCTCGTATCCAGATCGGGCACCGCCGAGGACAGACTCTCGCCCCAGCGAACCAGCACGTCGTACGTATAGCCGGGCGGCAGCACGACCGCGTCGGCCTTGCTTCCTCGAATCGGCCTGAAACCCAGCGACGAGGGCTGGGCGGCACCGCCATCGAGCGATGCCAGCGGCCCGCAGCCGGCCAGGGCCATCGGCGCGAGCGCGGCACCCGCTTGCAATATCTGACGGCGAGTCAGCCGTTGCGCGAGCAGGTCTTCGAAGAGCGGAGCGTCGGGGGCACGTCGGCGAGTCATTAGCGAGGGCGTCTATGGCAGCGGCTGAGGACACCCGAGCGTACCCCAATCTCAATGCATTCGTATTACAGCAGGCCGCTCTGTTTCTGGAACCATTCCAGTTGCTGACGGAAGTAACCGTCTTCATAGCCCAGCGTGACGCGTTCGCCGTGCTCCTGCTGCTTGAAGCGCGTGATGCCGTGCTCGGCGTCGGGGTAGATGAAATATTCGATAGGTTTATTGTCGGCCTGCAGCTTGCGCAGCTCGTCGACGCTCCACTGCGTCGGCGCGCTCGAATCCTTGCCACCGAACACCCACAGGCTGGGCACGTCCAGCTGCGCGAGCGTCTTCACCGGGTCGTAGAGGCGATCGATGAAGGGCGGATCGTTGCGGCCGTACTTCCACCACAGGTACGGACGCACGATCCACAACGGCAGGTCGGCGCCGACGATCATGCCGAAGATGGAGTCGCTGTGCTTGGCGGTCTCGAACCAGGGCTTGCTGCGCGATTCCTTCAGGGCGCGCGAGAAATCGGACCAGCGATTCTGCCCGTGATCGACGATGTCGCCGAGGATGGCCGCGATGCGGTCCATCTCGGCGATCTCCTGGTCGCCGAAACCCTGCTGCTGGAGCGCATACACGTAGCCCCAGCGATCCTCGCCCAAGACCGGCACGGCGACGCCGTAACCGATGAATATGCTGCGGATGTGGCCGTCTTTCAGTGCGGCGAGCGGTGCGATCCAGCCGCCCTGGCTGTAGCCCGCGAGATTGACCTTGTCGCCATCGATTTCCGGGCGCTGGCGGACGTACCGAACAGCCGCGACGGTGTCATCGGAGAGCACGTCGAAGTTCGCGGTGTATGTTCCCTCCGAACCGCCGGTGCCGCGCTTGTCATAGATGAAGGCAGCGATTCCATTCGCGGCATAGATGTAGGGATCGGAGTAATGATCCACGGCGCTGTAAGCTTCGGAGCCGTGCACCGGGATCATGACGGGAAACGGCCCCTGACCTTCGGGCAGTATCAGTTTGCCGCGCAACGTCAGCTCACCGCTGGCGAACGTGACGATTTCCTCGCGCAAAGGCACTCGTGTCGCATTACCGCTGGGTGATTTGAGCGCGCCGGCTCGTTGCCAGCTCAGCCCAGTGATCTTGCCCGCGCTGTCGCGCCGAAACTGTACGCGATTCGTTACTGGCTCGCGCTCGGCCCAGCCGTCGCCGCCCTCGAAGTTGCCGTGCTCGTCG
>Ga0065721_10049547_pt1 | contig 31823 bp, 35 predicted proteins | sample Mesricmetagenome_FD_59108 | JGI IMG/M metagenome (GOLD analysis project Ga0065721, IMG submission 59108) | Mesophilic microbial community from rice straw/compost enrichment Sample: eDNA_1 v2 (version 2) | ecosystem: Engineered > Solid waste > Grass > Composting > Bioreactor | place: USA: Davis...
CGATATTGCGGCAAATCCCAGTTCCCTCGTCAAATCGTTCTCACTAAAACGAAAGCACAAAGTCTTCACATCATTTCCTCATAATTTCCTCATCTTTTATCGATACAGTGCCGGGCAGGTACAGCCCTGTAATGCGCTGTTTAATGGGCCGAATTAAAAATAACCATTAGGTATCTGAAACATGCGACCAATATTGAAACCTACCAGCCAAGCCCGTATCGCCGGCATCTTATTTTCACTCCTGCTCACGATATTAGGAGGATGCGGCGGCCAAACTGGCGGCACAACAACTTCCACCTCCTCTTCCTCGTCCAGCTCTTCGTCTTCATCATCGTCGGCGTCCAGCTCAAATTCTTCGTCATCAAGCTCATCCTCTTCTTCCAGTTCATCGTCAAGTTCGTCCTCATCATCCAGCAGCAGCTCAGGTGGTGCTGAAAAACTGGTTGTGGCAATTAACGCCGGAGGCGGAACGACAACCTATAACGGCATCAATTATCAGGCGGATCGATATTCCACCGGAGGAACTGCCAATACCACTTCGGATCCGATTGCTGGAACCACTGATGATGCATTGTTTCAGAGCGAACGTTACGGTTCCTTTTCTTATGACGTTCCAGTGACTACTGGCACTTATTCGATAAAAATGCAATTTGCGGAAATTTATCAGACCTCCGCTGGACTCCGTACTTTCAGCGTTGCCATTGAAGGAAAAACTGAAATGGCAAATATCGATCTCTACACACTCGCAGGCCACGACGGCGCCTATGAATTCGAGATCCGGAATGTGCGCGTCACAGACGGCAAGCTGACCATATCGCTCACCTCGACCGTCGACAACGCCACCATTGCGGGTTTCTCAATTCATTCCGCAGACGGCAGTCTAGATACCAGCGTTCCAGAGCCGGAGCCCGGCGGCGGTCCGAATACTATGGGCTTTATCGGCTGCTCAATGGCAGAAAATACATCGCAGGGATATCGCGCAATCGGCGGGCAGAAAATGTGGGCACCCTACAATACGAACGGAGATGTGGTGCAAAACTGGACCAGCAATAACTCCGCCGCCTGGGGCAAATTTGATCAGCAGGCAAACCGCTTCGGCAAGCCGACGGAAGTCTGGATACAGATTTGCGTGTTCTCAAATCGTGTGACTTACGATGAAGTGAAACAAATGATAGCGAATACGAGGTCACATTCAGCGCCTGATGTCAAAATCTATATCAGCGGCCAACCTCTTTATGCTGCGGGACTCACCTGTGATCTCGCTGGGGCTGGCGGACCGGAGAAAACGGACCAAATGGCGAAGCAAGCTGGTGATGATCCCACTCAGAACGTAATCTATGTTGGCACCTTCGGCCCGCTAACCAGCGGAGACCGTTCAGATAGCTGTCATGCCAATACTACTGGCCAGCGGAAATTAGGTGAACAAGCAGCTCAATACTTCGGGTTGTAAACTTTATGCTCCTGAAAACGCCACACCTTTTTAACTAAAGGAAAAAAGGGCGGCGCACCAAAACTTAGATTTTTAGAAAATTGCCCGTTGCGGGAGATGCTGGTTATCTCCCTTTTTTACTCTTCCTCATATGATGAAAATAGATTAGCAACGGTGTCGGTTAATCAAGATGGCGCTGCGACAAACCCCAGGGATTGACAACTTGGACAACAGTAGGATTTGCGGACCTTGAGTGACCAGTGCTTCCGATCAACTCCCTCCAGGTCAACAGCCTTCCTCGATCAACACGCTGCTCACAATGATAGAGCCGCACTATTTATTGCATCGCACGAATGGCAAAGAGGGAAATTCATGGTGGCACCTAGCGGGAAGCAGTGAGACATTCGCTGCATCGGTAGCCTATGCAGTGTATAACTCATCAATGCTTGACCTTAAACGTCAATAACACATTCACCAATAAACCAGATGAAGATCCCATTTGTAAGTATATGTATAGGCCTGTTCTGCCTCACTGCCGAAATTGCAATGGGGCACGCACTGCCATATCTCGATCGTAAGGGTGAATCAATACGCCTCATAGTTGATGGGAAACCTTATCTCGCGCGTGGAGGTGAACTCGCTAATTCGGTGGCGTCCAATCTCGATCATCTAGACCAATACTGGGATAAATTTCGCACCCTGAACATGAACACCCTGGTCGCACCGGTATATTGGGATTTAATTGAACCGAGGGAAGGTGAATTTGATTTCAGCCTGGTCAATGGCTTGATCAAAAGCGCACAAAAGCACGAAATGAAACTTGTACTGCTCTGGTTCGGCAGTTGGAAAAACAGTATGTCATCCTATTGCCCCGAGTGGGTAAAGACCGATTTTCAGCGCTTCCCCAGAGCGCGAAACAGGGATGGACGGGCAATGGAAATACTTTCCCCTTTCTATGAGATCAACTATCAAGCAGATGCCAACGCATTCCGTGCATTGATGAGGCATATCAGGCAACACGACAAAAAACAAACCGTGATTATGGTACAGCCCGAAAACGAAATCGGTATGGTGGAACTCGCTCGCGAATATGGCGAAAGGGCCAACTCGCTGTATCAGTCTGCGGTTCCGAACCAGCTAATGAACTACCTTGTTCAACATCGCAATGATTTGACAGCGGAACTACTCAGGGTATGGTCCCATTCAAATTTCAAAGCGCAGGGTACGTGGACCGAAATTTTCGGCGACACTGCCCAGACCGAAGAACTTTTCATGGCCTGGCACTTTGCCTATTACACTGAGCAGGTTGCTCGCGCTGGCAAGGAGGAATATCCAATTCCCATGTTTGTCAACGCCGCGCTTATACGCCCTGGATATGAGCCAGGGCAATATGTTAGCGCAGGGCCGTTACCCCATTTGATCGATATATGGCGGGCTGCCGCTCCTTCCATCGACTTCATTGCACCTGACATCTACTTTCCCAATTTCGTCGAATGGACCGAACGCTACACTCGCAGCGGAAACCCACTTTTTATTCCTGAAGCTTTAAGGAATGAATTTGCTTCAGTCAATGCGCTTTATGCGGTAGGCGAGCACAATGCCATAGGGTTCAGCCCCTTTGGCATAGAATCAATCTCAGGGCCAGCAGCATCCTATTTAAGTAAGAGCTACGATATATTGCGTCAGCTGGAGCCATTGATTTCTACCGAACAAACTAAGCGCGCCATGCGTGGCCTTTTACAAATAAGTGACGAGCAGCGCGCACCCCAGCAGATTCGGCTAGGCCATTATGAAATGCATGTTTCATTTGAATATGCCACGCCGCCGCCGCTCGCTGATGGCGTGATCAACGAAAGCCATGACATATCTCGGGGGCCGCGTGTTCCAGCTGGAGGATTGGTTCTTCAATTATCCGACGACGAATTCATATTCGCCGGTATAGGCTTGACCATTACTTTTGACTCACTCGATGCCAACGAAGAAGCGGGAATTGTCTCTGCGGCTACTGGTGTATACCAAAATGGAAAATGGAAAACTCTGCTTTGGAACAATGGTGACCAAACTCATCAAGGGCGCCACGTCAGGCTCGTTCCAGGTGAATTTACTATGCAGAAAGTTCGGCTATACAGATACCGGTGAAGTATTGTGATCCCTGATACTGTCGTACGTAAATCTACGTTTTTTCCACCAAAGGTCTTTGAAGCTAAATTCACCGAAGCCTTATGATATATGCGACAAAAAGGAATAAAATCCTCTTTTTATCATGACTCAGAAACTTGCCTTCTGTGATTTTATTCCTGTCTTGTTTTAGAAAAAATTGGTAGCTTTCTAATTATTAAAACCAGGGGAACAATTATGAAAATCCAATTATTTGGAATTCTGTTGTGCAGCGCAGCTTTGGTGGCTTGTGGAGGCAGTACGTCGAGCTCTAGCAGCTCTTCATCAAGCTCTAGTAGCTCCTCCAGTACCAGCAGCTCTTCATCAAGCTCTAGTAGCTCTTCCAGTTCCAGCAGCTCTTCCTCAAGCTCGAGCTCCTCATCTAGCTCCAGTGGCGGCTCGTCAATCTGCCCCGCTTCTGAGCCTTGCAAGATCCTTCCTCTCGGAGATTCCATTACAGATGGTATTGGGACTAACACTACCGGTGGCGGCTACAGGGTCGAATTATTCAAACAAGCGACAGAAAACGGATATAACATTACTTTTGTCGGTGGTTCAGCAAATGGACCTACTACCGTTGCAGGTAAAAGCTTCCCACGCAACCATGAAGGGCACAGTGGTTGGACCGTGCAGCAAATCAATGACATAGTTCCGAGCCCGGCACTTAACGGCGATCCCCATATCATTCTGCTCCACATAGGGACTAATGATATGGTGTTTAATGCGAACGGCGTGGAAAATCGATTGGAGCTGCTTGTAGATGAAATCCTCGATGATAACCCGAACGCGCTGCTGGCGGTTTCTTCAATAATTCCTTTGTCTTTTGGGGGTAGCGGCGTCACCAGCTATAACCAGAAAATCCCGGGTATCGTCCAATCCAGAGCGGATGCAGGATTCAACATCATATTTGTCGACCAATTTGCAGGGTTTCCAACGTCTGAATTAGGTGATGGAGTCCACCCTAATCAAACAGGTTATGAGCGAATGGGACGCAAATGGTATGAGGCAATTAAAGAATATTTAAACTGATTCAACAGCTCTGATCGGCAAAAGCGAATTGACTCGTGGCCAATTCGCTTTTTTCTGTAGAAATTCAGCTTACAGCCATATTTTCAGCTGTGAATGGCAGGTCATTGCAGCCTATCATTTTGACCTGCCGTTTTTTTAGAAGAAGGAAGATTAGCCACTATGCTGGGCGACGCTTGCAGTGGTAGTCGCTGGTTCAATGGGATCGCCAACATAAAAAGGCTAGAAGCTAGGAGCAATATTTTAGTCGCAATTCAAAGTCATAAGCGGCTGATCTCATGAGCAATCGAGGATCTGGAGAAGTTGCAATACCTCCTCCAGAGCATCGGCAAGCCTCGCGACGTTGCCGCCAAATTTATCCACACAAGTAGAGTAAACCCAGGTGCTCTTGTCATAAATAGAGGCCTCGCTCCAGTGCCGGACCTTCTCTGCAATCTTGGCGTTCAACTGGTCACCTGTTGAGGCGGTTTGGATAAATACACGAGATCAAAAGCCCTCCCTGTCCAGCCGACCGGCTGCATCAAGAATGGTTTTCCCCGGAGAGTTTGTGCGTTCACAGGTCTGGATGAATTGATCGAAACGCCCGTTGGCCAGCTGTATCTCGCCCTGCAGCTTTAGGCGTTCAGGCGCATCTTTGCGCAAAAGCTCAGCCAGATATTCTGTCATGGTGTAACCGCTGACCGTTGCGGCGCGCTCCGCCAGAATTTTCAGCTCTTGAGAGAGACGGATTTCTACGCGCTCCGATTTAATCTTCATGTCCACCTCCACCTTGCCAGCAAATCTGTTTTAGCCGATTTCCTTTCCTTCTAAAATTTAGGGTGAAACGCCGGCTTACCAATTATTATCTTTTTTGCGGGCAAAATTTTGTCGCTGAGCTGTCCATTATCTACTTTAGCTGCGGCTGCAAGGCACTCTCGCGCATGCGCTTCATTTATCTCTCGTTTCTCCTCAAGGCGGCGGCGAAACAAATCATCCGCATCAATTGCCAGCTTGGTTCGCATGATTAATACTCCCGTGAATCACCGTTGTCGTCTCAGCCAGGTGCTTTGTAGCCTGTTTTCCTCCCACACCTCAACGTCGTCCGTCGGCTCAGGGCGCCCCGATGAACAGAAGTTCAGCTCATCTTGTAAAACACCATTCTGAGAGGTAAAGCACACCCAATGAACGCCGATTTCCGACCAAGTGAAGCATGTCGAGGTATGATCGATGCTGGCTGGAACTCTCGTCGTCCTTGGCCTGCAAGGTAATCATGTAATATTTGGCGGAACCTTCCCGGGAACCCTAATAGAAGACGAATTTTCTGCTTCGATCGAGCAAAAATTCTTTTTGGACTAGGCCTAGTCGGCTGAAAGAGATGAATAAAGACACAAAAATCACCGCAGCAAAATCGGGCGGGTGAATTAGGTCAAACGTATGATATGTAGGCGGCTATTTCGCCGAATATGTCACAGCCTCGATTTTGTGGCCGTCCGGATCACGAACGAAGGCTCCGTAGTAGTTCGCATCATAGGCTGGACGCAGCCCGGGTGCGCCATCACCGCTGCCACCGTGAGTCAGTGCCGCAGCGTAAAATCGATCGACCATCGAACGGTCTTCCGCTGCAAAGGCGATGTGAGTGCCATTGCCAACCGTCGCGGGTTTTCCGTCGATTGGAATCTGCACACTGAAGTGAAACGTGCCGCTTCCGTAACCTAGTCCGCCCTCCTCCTCGGCCATAAGGGTGAGTCCGATGATGGGTAAAACGGCATCATAGAAGCGCTTCGAGCGAGCAACATTATTCGTCCCTAATGAAACATGGTGAATCATAATGGCCTCCGCAACCTTATTTGCATATTTCTTTGACCTTTGATCTCATTCCAGTGCTTTCCGCCAGCACGTGAAACACAAAGCATGGTGAATAACTTGTTACCCGTCGACGGGCTCCGCCGGAGTATCAAGGATCAGCTGATAAAACGCGAAATCAAGCCAATGATTAAATTTAAATCCCGCCTGTTTGATCGTGCCCGCATGAACAAATCCCAGTTTCTCGTGCATAGCAAGACTTGCTGAATTTTCGGCATCTATAGCGCCGATCATTACGTGGTACTGCTGGCTCCTGGCTTCTTGGATTAATCGGTTCATCAGAGCAACGCCGAGCCCCTTGCCGCGATGGTCTTTATGAACATAAACGGAGTGCTCTACGGTGTATTTGTAGGCAGGCCAATTGCGAAAAGTGCCGTAGCTGGCAAAGCCCATTAATTGATTATTCTCGCTGAAAACGCCAATTACCGGAAACGACCCGGCATCTTTCACCTTAAACCAGGAGGCCATGCTCTCAAGCGTACGGGGTTGATAGTCGTATAGCGCCGTGGAATTTACGATGGCTTCATTCAGGATGTTGAGGATCTCTGGAGCGTGCCTATCGTAGGTGCAATATACAAAATTCATTTGCGCCTCCAACCTAGGCTCGCCCCTTTATAAATTTCAAGAAAACTGCTTCACCCATCCCACATAAGCATCAACCCACTTCTGCAAAAATGCTTTGCTATCCGGCCCGATATTGCCGTCGCTATCAAAGAGTCCATCCTTCGCATGAATAAAGGCTTCCGGTTGGCCGAGGGTGGGCATGTTTAGGTAGGCGAGGATGTTGCGCAGGTGTTGTTGAGCCATGGAGGTGCCGTGGGCGCCGACGGATACACCGATAACACCCGCAGGTTTGCCGGCCCAGGCGCTTTGACCGTAGGGGCGCGAGGCGTGGTCGAGGGCGTTTTTGAGTACGCCGGGGATGGAGCGGTTGTATTCGGGCGTGACAAATAACACGCCGTTTGCTGCGGAAATTTCGGCTTTCAAACGTTTGGCTGCGGCGGGTGGATTGGCGTCGTCGTCTTGGTTATAAAGAGGAAGATCGCCGATTTCGAGTTGTTTGAAAGAAAATTCTGCAGGGGCAAGTTTGGGGAGCGCGTTGGCGAGTTTGCGATTAAAAGAGTCTTTGCGAAGGCTGCCAACAATCACAGCAATTTGGTATTGGCTCATGTGGTTCACCTCAAAAGTCATTGGGGAATCAGCACACTTGTGTGTGCTTGTTGCGGATCTTGCACTCTAACGCGCGCGGGCACAACCTGAGCGAGCCGTTAAATCGAAGCTAAGCGGATCGACTCGGCCAGTTAACGGATTAATCACGCCGCCGCACCAACCGCGCCTCAATTGCCTGAAACCAGCGTTTATGGTGAATAACCCAGCCGCCTGTGTAGCCAATTAAACTGCCGATCACTACATCCGTCAGGCGCGCAGTCATCAGGGTATGCACATCTCCGCCGATATAATTGGCGTCCGCCAAAATCACGGTAAGCGGCGTAATAAAAATAACCGCCAAGCCGTAATTGCGGGTTACCAGCAGTTCGACCAAAAAGCTCAATGACATAATCAGTACCGCCAGCGTCCAGGGGCCCGGTGAAAGAGAAAAAATCAGCCATGCCACGCCCATACCAATCATGGTTCCGACAATACGATGCACGTTGCGATGCCACACTGCTTGAAAAGTAGCGCCCTGCATAATGGCGGCGGTGGAGATTGGCACCCAGTAGGGATTATCCAGCCCGACCGACAGCGCCAGCATATAGCCGCCACCGACAAATAATGCGATAACGCTGGCGTCGAGCACCAATGCCGTTTTATCCAGCGGGCGGTTATCTGCGGTTGGTGACGCTGGCGCGCTTGGTTTTTTCTGAATCAAAGCATATATCGACGCAAGCAGGATTGCGCCTACGCAACCAGCGAGCAAGACACCAGTGCGCATTGGAATCAGTTCGACGTCATAAGGCAATGTTCTGGACACACTGGCAACCAGAATAAAGAAAAAGCTGCCGGGTGGCGGCACGCGAAAATAGCGGCAGATTAGCGTTGCTAAAAATGCCGTTACTGCCAGCGTGAAAGCGGAAAGCGCGGGATTAAAGCTGGTGAAAGTGCCGAATAAAAAACTTAACGCAAAACCAGCAGAACAGGCTTTCAGTATGGCGATCCTGCGAAAAAAATTGGCCTGGCGCATATAAAGAATGACCAGCCCGCCCAAGCCGGCCAACACCGACGCGGAAAACCGATCCAGAGCGGCGCCAATCAGTACTGGCAAACCCACTGCCAGTGTTGCCACTATCACAAAACCCAGTGGGCGTTTCTGCGCACCTATTTCGGTCAGAGGTTTTATGCGTTCCCACAATCCTTTTTCTACGGAATCTTGTTCGCTATTCATTATTCACCAAACCTGGAAACTACTTAAAAAGGCAACACCAACGGCACCATGATTACCGTTGCCAACATCACCACTAACGCAAAGGGCACGCCGATGCGGACAAAATCCATAAAGCGGTAATTGCCGGGGCCGACGACCAAAGTATTTACCGGTGACGATACCGGGGTCATAAATGCGGTGGAAGCTGCAAGGGCGACGGTCATGGCGAAGGGATACGGCGACGCGCCCATGGCTTCCGCAATGGCGAGCGTGACGGGGGCCATTAGAATGGCGGTGGCGGTGTTGGAAATAAATAAACCGAAAATCGCCGTGAGTGCAAAAATCGCCGCGAGCATTAACCGCGGGTCCGCCTGGCCGACCACTTGCAGCAGCACGTCCGCCGCCAGATCCACTCCGCCGGTTCTCTGCAGCGCGAGGGAAAACGGCATCATGCCGACGATTAAAATCAGGCTTTGCCAGTGAATGGAGCGGTAGGAACTGTCCATATCCACACAGCCAAACAGGCCCAGCAATAAACAGCCGATCAGCGCCGCCTGCACGTTGGGCACTATCCCGAACACCATCAAGCCGACCACCAGCGCGAGCACGCCGAGGGCGTAAGGTGCGCGTGTGGGCGCGGGCACAACGTCGTCGAGCTCGGCGGGAAGATTCAACACCAGCAGGTCGCGATTATTCGCCTGCAGTTTGCGGATCGCCCGCCAGGGGCCGACGACCAATAAAGTGTCGCCGAGTTTTAATGCCTCGTGAGGAATGCTGCCTTGAAAGGCGGTGAGGCCGCGTTTGAGACCTATAACGGCCAAATCGAATTGGGTGCGGAAACGGGCATCAACTACGGATTTGCCTATCAGCTCGGAACCGGTCGGCACCATCAATTCCGCCATGCCGATCTCACTCATATTGTCCGCAAAATAATTGCCGGAGAGAGACAGCGGCGCCAGGGAAAAGCGGCGACACACTTCGTCCATGTCCACGCCCGGCTCAAAAACATCGAGAAACAGCACATCGCCATCTTCAAGTTTGGTGTGCGCCTGCGGCCGGATCATTTCCTTGGTAAAACGGCTTTGGCGTTCAATGGCGATGATGTTGACGCCGGAGGTGGAGCGCAGGTTCAGCTGCTCCAAGGTCTGCCCTATCAATGGCGAGCCGTGGGCGACGCGCAGGCGGTGTTCTCTACCGGCCAGCGCGTATTCCTCCACCCACTGCTGCCAGCGCGGGCGTTTATGGAGCGCCTCTTCCTCCTTGCCGCTCGCGAGCCAACGACGCGCGAACAACATATAAAGAATCGCGAGGATCAGAATGGGAATGCCGAAAGGCGCGAACGCAAAAAAGCTAAAGCCCTCGTAGCCGCGCCGCACCAGCTCGCCGTGGACGACAAGGTTGGGCGGTGTCGCTACCAGGGTCATCATGCCGCTGATTAAAGCCGCGACGCTGAGCGGCATCATCAGTCGGCCCGGTGCAATGCTGGAACCACGGGCAATGCGCAAGACAACCGGAATAAAAATCGCCACCACGCCGGTGGAACTCATTACTGATCCAATTCCCGCAACCGCCACCATCAAAATGGCGATCAGCCGCGCTTCATTGCGCCCCGCGTGTTTGATCACCAAATCGCCGAGCCGTTGCGCAACGCCCGTGCGCACCAGCCCCTCGCCTATGACGAACAGCGCCGCGATCAGCACGATGTTCGGGTCGCTCAAACCCGCCAAGGATTCATTGACGGTAATGATTCCGGTGAATGGCAGTATGGTCATCATGATCAGCGCCGCCGCGTCCATACGGGGGCGGTTGATGGCGAACATAAGCACCGTAGCGACCAGCAAAATCAGGACGATTATCAGGTCTATGGATGTATTGCCCGACAAATCAATATCCCCCGCGCCGCAAACAGCCAGCGCTAAAAATAGTAAGACTTGTGCGAGCGTTATTTTTTTTGTTCATGGTGTTCCACCGCTCAAAAGGTTTGGTCCCACTCTAGCAAGCACGGCAGGATCAATCTTTGATTTATGTGAAGCCCTCTTGGTTTTCTGGTAGCCCGAGGGCCCGCATATTCTGCCATTTATCAAGATTAGTATCCGGGGAATCACAAGCATAGATTCCATCAAGGTACGAACCTTGCCTCACCTAACACCCTAAATTGCAACTGGTGCAATTTCAGCACTTATGGGAGGTCCCAATGCGCAATTTATTTTTGATCGGCAGCCTTGCCGCTTTGGCATTAAACAGCGGTCTCGCTTTGGCTCACCACGGCTGGGCAGATACGGAGGAAGAGCAATTTGAATTGACCGGTGTTGTGGTTAAAACAGTGAGCTTTGCCGGACCGCACGCCTACCTGCAGATTCGCGACAAGGAAGACACGGTGTGGACCATCACCCTAGCGCCGCCCACCCGCACGGAGCGTTACGGATTGAAGGAGGACACCATTCCGCTGGGCGCCGAAATCACCGCCAGCGGTCACCGCAGCAAGGATCCGAAGCGTTATGAAGTGAAAACGGAGCGGGTTCACTACCAAGGGACGGTTTATAACGTCTATCCAGATCGAGATTGAGCTGACTTTCGATGGATTTACCGGCTCTGCTGGCTGAACTCGAAGCCTCAAATTTCGGGATATGGATACGCAGCCTCGGCGGCTGGGGCTATGCGGTTATCAATCTGCTTCATGTGGTTGGCGTGGCAGTTTTATTCGGGTCCATATTGGTTTTGGATTTGCGCCTGCTGGGTTGGCGGCGCGGTGTTCCGTTGATCAATATCAGCGTGGTCACCCTGCCCCTCGCTGCTAGCGGTCTGGCCTTGGCGATTTTTACTGGCATTTGTTTATTGAGTGTCAACGCCACTGAATATGTTGGCAATCCATTTTTGCTGATTAAATTTATTGCTCTGCCATTGGCGCTGGTGAATATTGCGTGGACTCGCCGTTTGCGCGTTTGGCGTTTGCATAAAAATCAGGAGCCGCCGGGTGGTACGACTCCGGCCCTCGTTGCCGCCGGCGCGTTGTCGCTACTGCTTTGGTTGACGGTGATTAGCGCAGGTAGACTGATCGCTTATTGGTAGACATTTCGTCTGACATTTAAAAATTAATAGATAAGGCCCACTACATGCCCTGTGAAAAAAAATTCGCAATTGTCCTGCTCACCGTTTTGGCTTGCGCGCACGCGTACGCCGAGCTGCCGTTACAAAAAATTACTCTGCCGCCAGGATTTGAGATTCAGCTGTTTGCCGAAAATGTCACCAATGCGCGCTCTCTGGCGCTGGGCGACAAGCAAACCTTATTTGTCGGCACGCGCAATGAAGGCAATGTTTACGCGATAAAACACGATGGCGTTAAAGCGCAAAAGGTTATCACTCTGGCAACGGGATTAAATCGCCCCAACGGCGTGGCTTTTCGCAATGGCACCTTGTATGTCGCGGAGATCAATCGCATTTTGCGATTCGATAATATTGAAGCGCGTCTCGATAATCCGCCCGCACCCATTCCGATTACCTCGCAATTTCCCAGCGATAATGCTCACGGCTGGAAATTTATCCGCTTTGGGCCGGATGGATTTTTGTATGTTCCCATAGGCGCACCCTGCAATATCTGCGAACCCGGCGACCCCTATGCCAGCATCACGCGCATCGATGTGAAAACCATCAATCCCAAACCAGAAATTTATGCCCGCGGCATCCGCAATACCGTCGGCTTCGATTGGCACCCACAGACTGGCGAACTCTGGTTTACCGATAATGGCCGAGATTATCTCGGCGACGATTCCCCGCCAGAGGAATTAAATCGCATCAGTAAGGCGGGGCAACATTTTGGTTATCCCTATTGTCACGGCGGTGATATTGCCGATCCGGATTTTGGCGATAAGAGAAAATGCGAAGAATTCATTCCGCCGGAAGTCAAATTTCAGGCGCATGCTGCAGGGTTGGGTATGCGATTTTACACTGGCAGCGCCTTTCCCGCCGAATACCGTAATCGTATTTTTATCGCTCAGCACGGTTCCTGGAACCGCAGCAAAAAAGTCGGCTATAAAATTTTGAGTGTGGACCCGTCAGCTCCCGCGGGTGAACAAACGCAAGTGTTTGCGGAAGGCTGGCTGGACGAAAAAGAGAACGTCTGGGGTCGCCCGGTGGATATACAACAATTACCAGATGGCACTTTGCTGGTTTCCGATGACCACGCCAATGCGATTTATCGCATTGTCTACAAAGGCACGCCCACCGAAAAGCCTGCCCAAAAATAAACGCAGAATTACGCTTAATCGCGAAGTTTAATAAACGACGAAATCACATATTTATCCGCGGACAAGGGCACTTGTCCGCAGTGCATATAATTCCAGCCCGCGGGAAAAAGTAGCAGATTGCCGGCGCGGGGTGGGATTTTCACTTGTTGGTGGAAAAATTCTGTCTCCCCACCAGAGTCCACATCGTTTAGATATAAAACCATGGCGGCGACGCGGCTTTGAGCGCCTTTGCCTACGGAATCGGCATGCCAGCGGAAATAGCCTTCCTGACGTGGATACATCTGAATTTTGTAACCGGTCATCTGCAGCGGGAAGGACTGCAATATCGGACTTGCGGATAAATAATGAGAGGTGCACGCCTGAATGCGGGAGTGCATTTGCTGGAACAAGGGCTTCCACTCACCCTGATCCGGAATTTCCAGATCCCAGGAGGATTTTATTTCGGCTCGCTGAGCTGTTTCCCCTGCGTGGCCGATTTTTCCCTGGTGTTTATTCTGGTCCCGATTAAAAGCGGCGATTATTGCGTCGCACAGGGGCTGATCCAGCCCGCGATACACCACGATAAAATCCCGCGCGAATAGGACTGAGTGGGGATTTTCCGCTGTATCGCGAGTCGGTGTGCTCATCTTTAGACGCTATAGCCCTCACGCACCAGCGGCAGCGAACGTACGCGCTGTCCGGTTGCAGCAAAAATGGCATTGCAGATGGCCGGCGCTACGGGCGGAAATGCGGGCTCGCCCACGCCTGTCGGCGGGTAATTGCTCTGAATAAAATGCACGGATACTTCCGGTGCGTGAGCAATACGCAACAATGGATATTTATCAAAATTGGTCTGCTGAATCCGCCCGTCTTCGATATCCAGCTCCAATCCCAGCGCGGTGCTATAGCCGTCGATTACACAGCCTTCCACTTGGTTTTCCGCACCACTCAAATTGATGATCGGGCCTATATCCCCTGCGACGGTCACTTTGTGAACGCGCAACTTTTTATTGGCATCCACACTGACTTCCGCCACTTGTGCAAAATGACCGGCGTGACTGAAGTGAAACGCGAGCCCCAGCCCGCGCCCTTTCGGCAAAGGTTTGCCCCACCCCGCCTGCTGCGCAGCGAGTTTGATGACGGCTATTGCACGCGCCGTATTGAGTGCGTAAGGGTCGCCCTCTTTCAACCAACGCGGTTCGCCGAAAATTTCCAGCAGAAATTCCAGATGGTCGCGCCCCGCCGCTACCGCACATTCGTGAATAAAACTTTGAATAGCGAACGCGATGGCACAGGAGCGCGGTGCACGCCAGGGGCCGGTGGGTGTTTTCAGCGGCAGCATGGTTTGCGTCAGGCTTACATGGGGCAGCAACTGCGCAGGGAATTCATCGGGGCGTAAATCGCCACCACTGGTGGGCTGCTGACCGTCTGCAGTGAAGGTAATAAAGTGATCCGCCCAGCCAACCAGTTTGCCGTTTTTATCGATAGCACCTTTAAAGGAGTGAAATCCGCCGACGCGGAAAAAATCGTGCAACTGATCGTCTTCGCGCGTCCAGGTAAGTTTTACCGGCGCGCCAACCTGGCGGGCAATGGCCGCAGCTTCACACATAAAATCATTGATCAGGCGACGACCGAAACCGCCACCCGCGCGCACCTGATGCACGATCACTTTATCCTGCGGCAATCCCAAAACGCCGGCGACGGCGGCGAGGCCAGCTTCCGGCGTTTGTGTCGGCGCCCATAATTCAATAACACCATCGTGATACCAGGCAGTGCAGTTTTGCGGCTCCAGCGGCGCATGGGCGATAAAGGGATAACGATAAAAACCTTCGATGACTTTGGCATCGGCACTGGCCTTGGCAAAATCGCCCGTTGATACCAATGTTGCCGCGTCTTCTTTTTTACTTAATTTCTCGGCTTCCTTAACCCAAGTGCTCCAGCTGTCTTTCGAGGCGCTTGCTTCGTCCCAGGTGATTTTTAAAGCGCGTTTTGCGCTGAATGCAGCCCAGGTGGAATTGGCAATAATCGCAACCCCGGGCATAACTTCATTCACTTTCCCTGTACCCTGAACAACAAATGCATCCAGCACGCCGGGCAGTTTTTTAATTTCGTCGAGATTGGCGGATTGCACTTTGCCGCCCGTTGCCGGGCATTTTTCAAATACTGCGTAGCGTATTCCGGGCAGAACCTGATCGATGCCGAACAGCAGTTGGCCGTTGACTATCGCGCGGTTGTCCACACCGCTCACGCGGGTGCCGAGCAGTTTGTAGTCTTTGCGATCTTTTAAGCGTACGGATTTTTCATCCGGCACTGGCAATAAAGCCGCTTTATCCGCGAGTGCGGCGTAGGACAATTGTCGGCCCGAGCCTTTGTGTACCACCGTGCTTTTTTCGGTGTGGCATTGCTCAGCCGGTACTCGCCACTCTTTCGCCGCGGCCGCCACCAGCATGGCGCGGGCAGTGGCGCCCGCTAAACGCAATTGATACCAACTCGCCGGAATGGAACGCGAACCGCCGGCGCTCTGGCGACCATAAACCGCGGGATTAATCGCCGCCTGCTCCACCCGCACTTGCGTCCAGTCCGCATCCAATTCTTCGGCAATAATCAAGGGGAAAGCGGTTTTAATACCCTGGCCGATTTCCGGGCCTTTGGAATAAATCAAAATCGAGCCTTCGGGAGAAACCCGCAAAAACGCGTTGGGTGCAAACTCCTGCTTCGCAAGCGATTCCGCGTGGGCTGTATTGCGCCCGCCCATATAAAACGCCAGCACCAAACCACCGCCCACAAGACCCGCGACTTTAAATAAATTACGGCGGCTGAGCGTCGCGTTATTCAAATCGCGCGGATTTTCCGCTTCGTCTTGCGTAGCAATTGCACTGCTGCCCAGCTGATTCTCGGCTGCGCGCATAATGTCATTGATATAGCTATCCGCATTAAATACAGCACTCATGCCGCGGTTCCTCCGTTCAGGCGTTCAGCCGCGGTGTGAATGGCTTTGCGAATACGGATATAGGTGCCGCAGCGGCAGAGGTTTCCTGAGAGAGCGGAATCGATGTCGGCATCCGTCGGTTTTGGATTGCGTTTCAGCAGCGCCGCTGCGGACATGATCTGCCCCGCCTGGCAATAACCACACTGCGCCACATCCTGTTCAATCCATACTTCCTGCAACACATGCAATTGCCCGCTGGGATTGCCCAAACCTTCAATGGTGGTGATCGCCTGGCCCGCCGCTGCGGATGCGGGCGTTACGCAGGAGCGCACGGGAGTACCGTTGAGGTGGACCGTACAAGCGCCGCACTGGGCGACACCGCAACCGTATTTTGCGCCCACAAGGCCGAGATGATCGCGCAAAACCCAAAGCAGCGGCGTAGCGCTTTCGCTGTCCGCGACCGTGTGATCTTTGCCATTAATGGTGAGCTTCATCGAAAAATATCCTCCAATGCGGATGCGGATTTGAGCAGCAAATTTGCGGGATGCTGAATAAAAATCAACGGATCATAGGTGTGTGTTGCAGCGGCGACAACCTGTTTTAGACGGTCAAATGATGGCTCGTCCCTACCGTCCTGGAGTCAGTCGGGATTATTGCTGCAAGCGCCACACTTGCTGTTGATAAATCAATAGTTTGGCGGCGGTTCGTTATTTAATCTGGGTAAATTTTGTTCTCTGAGGACAGGATTTACTGAGCAGAAGTTCAAATTCGTCAAATACACCCGATTTTTTGCGTATTTGTTTATGTGAAATAGCAATTGCCAATTTTTGGAATATCAATTGCTAAAAGTCTCGCACGGCTGTTGATCTGTCGCCAATTTTCCTCTGACTCTCCAGGTAAATCACCATGAAAAAAATTCTGCTTACAGTGGCATTGACCTCCATGTCTTTCAGTTACCAAGCCTTTGCGGAAGAAGCAAAAGCGAAACCCACCTATAAAACGCCGGAGCTTACGGTTGCGCAGATCGACGAGTGGCTGGCACAGCCGGATAAAGTTCTGGTGATTGATATTCGTCGCCCGGACGAGCTGATTAAATTCGGCAGTTTTCCTGTGTTTTTGAGCGTGCAATACGACGAGCTGGAAAAATACGCGGCTTTTATTCCCAAAGATCGCAGCATTATCACCGTATCCAACCACGCTGGCCGCGCATTCCGGGCGGGCGATCTGCTGAGCAACAAAGGTTTTAAAGTGGTTGGCGCTGCCGGTTCCGAGAATTATGAAGAACAAGGCGGAAAATCCGTCACCAAAATTCAACCACGCGAACGTAATCCTGCAACGGCAGCTGCGGCGCAATAATCACGAGGAAAATGTGGCCGTGTCCGCGCTCTTTTACATCTTCCATATGCTTAAGCAGCAGCTCGTTAGAGTAAACATTCATGAGTAAAAGTGCACCCAAGAATACTGGCCAGGAGTTCGCGCTCTACCGTTGGCAAGTATTCGGCAGAATATTGATTGCTGTTTTTGGTGGTTATTTATTTGCGTCAGCGGTGGGAATTTTGCTGACGCAGATATTGCCGCTGCCGCGCAGTAGCCTGGTGATGAGTTCCATTCTGGCCAGTTTCGCGCTCTACGCCACCGCGATTATTTGGGTATTTTCCGTAAAACATTTTCGGACGTTATGGATAGGAGTCGCTGGCACTTTGGTATTGCTGGCACTGGCATTATTTCTGGTCTGATCGTCGAGGCATCTATTTATGAAAAACGGATTCCGTCAATCCATGGCCTGGCTGCACACCTGGACCGGACTGGTCGTGGGTTGGGTGTTATTTTTCGTATTTGTCACCGGCAATCTCGGCCGCTTCGATGGTGAAATTGATCAGTGGATGAAACCGGAAGCGCCCGTGCAAACAGCGCCGATTGCCGAGCAGCTCAGCGCTGCACAAACGCATCTGCAAGCGCGCGCACCCAATGCTGAGCGCTGGACGGTTTATCTCACCACCAACCGCGATACTCCGCATTTGCGTGTGCGTTCGGAAGCACCGCCGGTGGATGGCAAACGCGGCAAACGCACGGAAGAATATCTCGACCCGGCCAGCGCTGCGCCGCTGGACGCCCGCGCCACCGGCGGCGGACAATTGCTCTATAAAATGCATTACGCCCTGCACTATATGCCCCGTTCGGTCAGTGATTGGCTGATCGGCATTTGCAGCATGTTTATGCTGGTGGCGATTATCAGCGGCGTGATAACTCACAAAAAAATCTTCGCGGATTTTTTCACTTTTCGTCCCAACAAGGGCCAGCGCTCCTGGTTGGATTTGCACGCGGTATTAGCGGTTCTCACCCTGCCGTTTTTTCTAATGATCACCTACAGCGGTTTGATCTTTTTAGTTTTCACCTTGTTTTCCAGCATTCTCGGCAGTAATTATGGTTTTGGCGAAAGACATCGCCAGGAATTCAACAATGAATTGGCAGGCCGTGCAGATTTGTTAGTTGAACCTGCCGGTACTGCGGTGCCTTTGATTGATTTGAACAACTTGGTTGCAGTGTTGGATGAGCGCTGGGGACAGCAGCAGGTCAGTACTGTGGAAGTGGTTTACCCAGGCGATGCCAACGCCCGCGTGCGCGTAAGCCGCAATATGGATTCGCCTCTGCGCGCTACGGAAGAGCTGATTTTCAATGGCACCACTGGTGAATTGCTGTCCGAACAGCCGGCCAGCGGCGTGGCGCCGCGCAATATTTATGAAACCCTGCTCGGTCTGCACGAAAGCCTGTTCGCCGGTTGGACACTGCGCTGGCTGTATTTTCTGTCTGGACTGGCGGGCGCGATTATTATCGCCAGCGGTTTGATTTTGTGGGTGGTCAAACGACGTCCCAAACAGACTAAACAAAAAACCGGGCCGGATTTTGGTTTTCGTCTGGTGGAAGGTTTGAATGTGGGCACCATCGCTGGCCTGCATATCGCCATAGCCGCTTATTTTCTTGCCAATCGCCTGCTGCCGTTAAATCTGCCGGCTCGTGCCGATTGGGAGGCGAATATTATGTTCAGCGTTTGGCTAGTGGCGTTGCTCTACCCGATCTTCCGTCCGATTGCGCGCGCCTGGGTTGAACAATGGACTCTCGCTGCAGCGGCTTTTTTATTGTTGCCGCTGGTAAATGCGTTGACCACCGATCGTGGCCTCAACCAGAGTTTGGCTGCGGGCGATTGGGCATTTGCCGGATTTGATCTCGCCTGCATTGCGGCTGCTGGCATCTTTGCCGCCATTGCCGTTCGCTTACAACGCCGTGAAAAACCAGTGACCAGCGCCGCCCCCAAGGCCATCCCCGGAATCGCGCGGGAGGCGAATGCCTGATGCTGCTGGCAATCCTATTTGTTTATGTCGGTTTTGTTGCGTTGGCACTGATGAAAAATCGCCATCTGCATGCCTTGTGGCCGGGTGTTGAGCTTTCCTCCGCCGATAAAAACGCATTATCGTTTGTCGGGTGGACTTTGCTGATTCTCGCCGGCGCTTACCTTATCGACCAGCGCGGCATCGGCAACGGCTTGGTGGAGTACTGCGCGGTATTAAGCGCTGCGGGTTTGGTTTTGGTTCTGCAATTCACCTACCACCCGCGCAGCGTTCTTGCACTCGGCTTTTTTGCCAAGCCGACATCCGCGTCACCCCATGTTGAAGACGTCTGACTACCATTTATTTTTCGCAGTAAACACTATGACTCAACATTCGATCACCCGTACCACTTCCGCCCGCATCCCCACCCGACACGGCGATTTTCATCTCTACCATTATTTGAATACGGAAGACGATAAGGAGCATCTGGCATTTGTTTACGGCACAGTTGCCGGTGACGACGTGCTCGCGCGCGTGCACTCCGAATGTTTTACCGGCGATGTTATGGGATCACTACGCTGTGACTGCGGCGAGCAATTAAATCGCGCACTGGCCCTGGTTGCCCGCGCCGGTCGCGGCGTGGTGATTTATTTGCGTCAGGAAGGTCGCGGTATAGGTTTGGAGCAAAAACTGCGCGCCTATAATTTGCAAGATCAGGGATTTGATACAGTGGATGCCAATTTGCTGCTCGGCCATGGCGCAGACGAACGCCGCTATTGGTTGGCGGCGGCTATTCTGCGCGATCTTAAAATCAAATCCGTGCGTTTGCTGACCAACAATCCGGAAAAAATCCGCGCGCTTACCGACGAAGGTGTACCCGTTACGGCGCGCGTTCCCATCGAAGTCGGGTTAAACCGTGAAAATCAGGATTACCTGACCACCAAGGCTGTGCGAATGAACCATTTATTACCCGGTGTGCCGGCCTCCATCCGTCGCGCAGCGGCTCCGTACGTTGAGCCGGTGTAACACAATATTAGTTGTTGATGAAATATCCATTCTTTTAAACGCGCATTGTTTTTATCCGGGGATTGCGTTTAGGCTTGAGTCCTTTCGTTCTCTTCGGTATAGCGATGCGTTTGCAACAGGAACTTCAGTTCATAGGCGCTTGGAGCGCCGGCGTGCTAAGCGCTGGTACTCTGTTTTTTGCGGTTTCGCAAGCGGGCGTCAGTCCGCTACTCTGGTTGTTTCTTGCCGGTTGCTTGTGGATGTATTGCTGGTTACAAACCTGGCGCCGCCGAGATTTAAATCGCCCGGATATCGGGACCCCTTGTTACAGTGATTTTGGTTGGGCCAACCGTCTGACGTTGCTGCGCGGCGGCTTGATCGCGCTGACAGGTGGATTTTTATTTCAATCGCCGAACGGATTGGCCGCCTGGATGCCAGGAATTTTGTACAGCGCCGCGGCGATATTGGATCGCACCGACGGCTGGGTTGCCCGGCGCAGCGGCAGAACCAGTCTGATGGGCAAGGAACTGGATACAGAAATGGATGCGCTCGGCCTTTTAGTGGCGCCGCTGCTGGCCGTTACCCTCGGTAAATTCCACTGGAGTTTTCTCGCGGTCAGCGCGGCTTATTATATTTTTATCGCCGGGCTGCACTGGCGACGCCGCCAACACCTAACGGTTTATCCCCTGCCCTCCAGCGTTTTGCGCCGTACTTTAGCCGGTTTGCAAATGGGCTTTGTCGCCTTTGTGCTGTTTCCGGTTTTTCCCGCTGAATTTACGCGAATATTGGGCGTGGCTTTTATGGTGCCGATACTCGCGGGATTTTTGGTTGACTGGCTGGCGGTATCCGGCCGGCTGCATAGCGAATCGCCATTTTTTCCGCGTATTGCTTATTTCGGCCAGCAAGTTTTTATCCCGGCGCTGCGCGTCTGCGTTGGTTTGCTGATTATTGGTGGACTTATTTGGGGTGAGTTGTCAGTACTGACGTTTGTATTGGGAATTTTGATCGTGACCGGCGTAGGAGCGCGCACTGCGGCGGGTATTTCTTTGCTGGTTAGCACACTAACCTGGACATCCTTGTCCGCAGGCAATATCGCTCTGCTATTGCTGTGCAGTTGGATAACACTGCTCGGCGGCGGCGCTTTTTGTCTTTGGCGTGGCGATGATGCTTGGGTTTCTCGCCAGAATTGATATTTACAATTCGCGCCTATATGCAGCCCAACAGGTGGCGTTTTCCCACAATTTAACAGTCAGCGAATGAGCGCCCTGCGCGGGTTTAATCGCAGCGACGAGTTTGTCGCAGAGAATCCGGCTAAAGTGTTCGATGCTCGGATTGAGCCCTGCAAACTCCTCTTTATCGTTGAGCAACGCATCGCGGAAATAATCCACAATTTTGCCTAGCTCCGCCTCCACATCGACGATATCCACCAGATAACCGTGACGGTCGAGCTGAGTGCCTTCGATGCTCACTTCAGCCACGTAGTGATGCGCATGGGGAAAATTTTCCGCGCCCCAGTCGCCGCCGATCAGAAAATGTCGGGCAATAAAATCGCGGGTAACTGCCAGTGTGTACATAGCTAAATCCGATTATGAATGGGAATAACGAAACAGAACTTGCAGATGATTCTGCGGATTGTGATCGAGCTGCCGGTAGAGTTCCGGCGCTTGCGCCAAAGGTGCGCGATGGGAAATCCATTGGCTGGGCTGCACCTGCCGCAACATTTCCCAAGCGACAGTAAACCGCCGTGCTTTATCCCAACGGCCGGACAGCTCAGGCGCCAGAGTGCTGACCTGACTGGTGATGATTTTTAAACGATTGCGGTGCGCGTCGCCGCCGAGAAAAATCGGCGCGGATTTTTCGCCGTACCAACTGCCAATCACGATACGGCTGGCAAAACCACTTAGATCAATAGCGAGATTAAGCGCCGCTGGCGCGCCGGTGACTTCGTAAATTAAATCCGCACCATTGTTTAATTGTGCGCGCAATTTGGCGACATCCGCTGCGGAATTGGGATCGGCTACAAATGTTACGCCGGTCTGCATGGCCAAATCGCGGCGCAAAGGCAACGCATCCGCTCCCACCAATTGTTGCAGCGGAAATTGGCGCAATATGGATGCGAGCAGCAATCCCACCACGCCAAAACCCAATACCGCTACGCGCTCACCTAACAAAGGTGCACCGTCTTGTACAAGGTTGACGGCGGTTTCCATATTCGCCAGAAATACTGCGTCCTCATCTTCAACATCATCGGGAATAGCAATTAATTGCTCTGGGGTGGCGAGAAAATGACTGCCGTGAGGTTGAAAGGCAAATACCCGGCGATTAAGCCAGTTTTTATCGACACCCTCACCCAAACCCACAATTCTGCCAACGCTGGCGTAGCCGTAGCGCAAGGGATAGGTGCTCTGCTCTTGAAGACTTGCGATGCTTGCATCCAGCGCCATCTGCTGCGGAATCTGGCCGCGATACAGCAATAATTCCGTGCCCGCACTTACGGCGGAACAATGGTTTGCCACCAATACCTGTCCCGGATGGGGCTGCGTTATGTCGGCCTGCCGGACCGCAACTTCGCCCGGTTTGGTAAACCAAAGCTCTTCAATGAAATGGTGTATATCGCTCACGACGCATACCTGTAGGCAACGCGGCCCCACAGAATTAAATCCTGCTCCAGGCGCTCGCTGTGCAAGGGCTCAATTTTGAGCAGGTCCGCGCGGGATGCGAGTTGCAGATCGTGCAACCCGCGATAACCGCCAACTAAATTGGGCGTCACCGTCAGTACCAGGGCATCTACCAATTGCGCTTTGATAAATGCGGTAATTACCTGTGCGCCGCCCTCCACCATCAAACGGCGAATACCTTTGTCGTACAGAAATTTCAGCGCGCTTTTAAGGCAGACCCGCCCTTGGGCGTCCGCCTGCATCGGGCAAATTTCCACCCCTTCCAACTGTTCCCAGCCGGAGGTGCGGGTGGTGAGAACCCAACAGGGTTTTTCCAAACTGCGACACAGGCGCGCTTCGACGGGGATACGGCACTGACTGTCCAGCACTATAGGCTGCGGATTATTGCCGGGCCAATGTCGCACGGTCAGCTGAGGATCATCACTTAACACAGTGCCTATACCCACCAAAATGCCGTCGTGGAGGCTGCGCAATTGATGGGTTAAGCGCAGCGCCTCCTGCCCGCTCAAAATCAACGGTTCGCCCTCATGTAGGGCGATGCTGCCGTCGAGACTTTGTGCGTAACTGAGCGTAACGAAGGGGCGGTCGACGGGAGTGCAGGTACTGTGAGTGCCGGTAAGCCAATGCGAGATGGTGTGGTGAATGGTCATATCACAAAACACATTGTGGACGGCCAATAAAATACTGTGTTGCAAATAAATGCAAAAAAATCACAGCAACAAAACTACGGACTTGAAAATCGCTGGTGCGAAATTCAAGATCGCCGCACCTTAACACAAAATCGTCGGGCATTTCTGCTGATACGCCCGCACTGAGCAGACACATCCATGCGCAATCCCAACACCATTTATTTCGCGGTTCCCGGCGATTTGAACACCATTACCGGCGGTTACGGTTACGACCGGGAGATTATTGCCGGACTGCAACGTTTGGGTGTGATGGTTATAACCATCCGTTTGTCTGGTGAATTTCCGCGCGCCTCTGCACAAGCTCTTAAAGAAACAGCAGAAATTTTTGCCAAGCTGCCCGATGGTGCAACGGTCATTGTGGATTGTTTGGCCTTTGGCGTGATGGATGCCATCGCATCCGAGGAAAGCGGGCGTTTGATTTTGCTCGCGCTGTGCCACCATCCGCTAGCACTGGAAACCGGCTTAGGGCCTACGGAGGCCGCGCGCTTCCGGGAATCCGAAACCCATGCACTAAAAGCGGCGCGCGCGGTGATCGTCACCAGCGCCGCCACCCGACGTTTGTTGATCGAGGAGTTTGATATTGCTGCAGAAAAAATCACCCTTGCCCCGCCTGGTACTCGCCGCCCACCGCAACTCATTTTGCGCAGCGCACTGGAAAATCGAGCGCCAGTGTTGCTCACCCTGGCCACCCTTACCCGCCGCAAAGGTCACGACACTTTGATCGCCGCCCTCGCCGCGATTCGCCATTTGGATTGGCGGGCGCGTTTTGTCGGCGGAGCGGAGTTTGATCCTGAATGGGCTACGTGGCTGAAAAACGAAGTGGCGCGTCTCGATCTCGCTGAGCGAGTTGAATTTGTTGGCAGCGTAAAAGATCCGGTACAGGAATTAACCAAGGCGGACTTATTTGTGCTGCCGTCGCGGTTTGAGGGTTACGGTATGGCCTTCGCCGAAGCTCTCGCCTTTGGCCTTCCTGTCGTCGCTGCGCGCGCAGGCGCTGTGCCGGATTTAGTTCCGCCGGATGCAGGAATTCTAGTACCGCCAGATCAGCCAGACGCGGTCGCGGATGCCCTCGCCCGCCTGCTAACGGATGCAGAATTTTTGCAACAACTTCAGCGTGGTGCATTGCGCGTTGCCGCGACTTTGCCGACTTGGGAAAGCAGTACCCAAGTGATTGCTGAATTAATACTCGATGTGCAAAGCAGGAGAGTTTTATGAGCGGGTTTTCAGTTGAGTGGTTGGATTTGCGTGAGCCCGCCGATAAAGCCGCGCGCAACAAAGAGCTGCTGCTGCAAATGCAATCCTGGCTGCAGCGCAACCCCGAGCCAGTATTGTTGGATTTAGGCGCGGGTACCGGCTCGACTTTGCGCGCTTTATCCCATGTACAAGCAGCGTGGCGATTGGTGGATCTGGACGGTCGTTTGTTGGACGAAGCCGTGACGCGCCACCGCAACACGCACAAGCTCGCTATTTATCAGCAGGATCTCACCCAGGTGGAACAATTACCGCTCGCGAATGTGCGTTTGGTGACAGCATCCGCACTGTTCGATCTGGCTTCCGCTGCATTTTGCGACGCTTTGATTGCGCAATTGGCGGAGCGGCGTATTGGTTTATATGCGGCGTTAAATTACGACGGGATTACTCAATGGTCGCCCGCACATCCGCTGGATGATGACGTTCTCGCCGCATTTAATCGCGATCAGCTGCGCGATAAAGGTATGGGGCCGGCCCTTGGACCCGGCGCGACGGATTATCTGGCGCAGCGTCTGCGACAAGCGGGCTTTACCGTGCATATCGCATCGAGCCCGTGGCAATTAAGCGCTCAGCAGCACGCTCTGCTCGAAAATTTAATTCCGGGCATTGCGGCTGCGGTCAATACGCAGATCGCCTCAGAGCCCCTGCAGGATTGGCTCGACTTCCGTTTGCGCAACATTTCCAACATTGCCAACGGCACCTGCGTCGTCGGTCACCAGGATCTCCTCGCTCTGCCGCCCGGCTAATGCGGGCAGTGCCGGGCCGGACATAGTTGTCACCAGCCGCTCGCGCAGCTCGCTCATTTTCCACACGGTGCTGGCGGATCCCGGCTGCAAGCCGTTCGCCCAGCGCCAATCCGCTACGGCGGCGAGAATGTTGGGGTCGCGAGTAAATAAATGCACGGGCACATCGCGGCTATCGGTTTCGCCCGTCACCAGTGGGGCCGGTTGATGATCGCCAAAGGCCAGCACCACCAGATTTTCGTCTGCGTGAGTGACCAGATAATCCACCAGGGTGCTGATGGAATATTCCACCGCCAGACGGAATTGCAGACGGATGCGCTCCGGATCGCGCCACACCACCTCGGGTGCGTCACCGCTATCCGCCTGCTCATCAAAAATTTTCCCGTCGGCAACCGCATTCCAGTCCACCAAGGTCGGCACTGGCGTCCAGGGCGCATGGGAGGAAATCAACGCAATTTCCGCCATCACCGGCCCGCGCTCCTGCGGCGCTAATTCCCGCTGGTGAAAGGCCGACAAGGTGTACTGGTCCGGCATAGTGACCCAGTTAAATGGTTTGCCGGCGTAGCCAAAATTATGCGCGTGATAAATATGGTCGTAGCCGTAATAACCGGCCTCCGGCCACGCCATGGTAATCGCCGGCATCACCGCTACCGTGCGCCAACCGGCGTCGCGGAACATCTGATTCAGGGACTTGTGCTGGCTCAAAATCAAACTGTCGTAGCGCACCTGACTGTCGATCCATAAACCGGACATGGCCGTGGCATGGGCAAGCCAACTCAAGCCGCCGACGGTGGGCGATGTCATATAAGCGCTGCGCACACCTATGCCGGCGCGCGCGAGTTTGTTTTGTTCTGTTGTGAGAAACAGTTGGAAATGTGCGGAAAATTCTTCTTTATCCAACAAAGTGCGGCCGTAGGATTCGATAAACACCATCAGCACATCCTTGCCGCGCAATTTTTCCAGCAGATCCGTATTCGCGTCCTCAGCAAGCGCAACCTGCTCTGCCAGGGATTCCCGAAATTCCCGCAAATCCACCAAGCTGGTGCGAATATTGTTCGCCTGCAAGGTGAGATGTTGATAAAGCCGCAGACTCGCGTGTTGAGATTCCGTCACGCGCAAACCCAGACCAACAACGCCCAGTATTACCAGTACTGCAGTTTCAGGCAGCGGCTGAAGTGGACGGCGAATCATGCCCAGCAGCACAAATGCGCCGGCCACGATCAGCGCCAGCAGAGCCAAAGCCGCGCCCGCTGCGAACCAGGCGGTTACAGCGCCCACGGTGGTTTTGAGCAGATACAGTCCATCCGCCAATAAATACAGATCGAACACCGGATTAAATGGCCGCGCGTATATCTGCGACGACACTGTGTCCGCAATCACAAACACCACCCGCATCGCCAGCAAAATTGCCATCAGCCAGCGCAACCCGTTGCCGATTTTTCCCGGTATCAGCAACAGCAAGCCCATAACCGGCAGTTCCAGCGGAATAACCCAAAATGCCGACAGGTGCAGATGCAACAGGGAATTGGGGAGCGTCAGTGCAAAAAACAACAACAAACCGCCGAATAGTAACGGCAAATATTTCACAGATGCGGAGACAGACATTCTTTGAACCAGGTGGGCCATCGCGACAAAAAACGCGCGAATTATTACGGTTGCATAGACTCAGGACAACCTTTGTACAGGCAATCTGCGACGGTGTTACAAATTCAACCTTCGGTTTTGCTTGCAACAGCAATGCTGCGTGATATGCAGCACTTATCCGCTAAAACCTAAGAAGATTTGCCGCAAAGCCCTGAAAAATCTCGAAAAAACTTCTGGTATAGCTGTTGCTAACCCAGAAAATCACAGTTGTACCCTTCCGACTTTTATCATTCTTGAAAGGAACACATCTCCATGCAAGCCCTGATTCCATTTTTTAGAAATGGCCTGGTTGTTTTGGGCATCACCCTGAGCGGAGCTGCGCTGGCCGCTGACTCCGCCCTCGAAAAAGCACAAAAACAATTAGGTGTCGACAAAATCAAAACTCTGGAATTCAGCGGCAGCGGACGCTGGTTCCAATTCGGTCAATCACCCGCGCCGGATACTCCGTGGCCGCCGTTTGATGTCAGCAACTATTCCGCCGCCATTAATTTCGAGACGGTGTCGGCACGGATTTTCCAAACCCGCAAACAAGTGATTGAACCTCACCGTGAACGCCCGGTGCCGGTTGAGCAAAAGCCGGATCAATACGTCAATCGCGATTTCGCCTGGAACCTTGCGGCGCCACAGGGCTCAGCTCCCGGCACTGCACCTGTGGCGCAACCACAGCTCTATGCAGTAGAAGAACGCCGCGCGGAAATCTGGACCACACCGCAGGGTTTTATCAAAGTCGCGCAAACGCACAAAGCGTCCACGAAAAAGCAGGGTGATAAAACTCTGGTGGAATTTACCCTTGGCAAAACTCCGTACAAAGGTTTGATCAATAGCAAGGGCCATGTGGAATCCGTCAGTACGCTGATCGACAATCCGATCCTCGGCGATACGCCGGTTGAAGTGGTTTACGGTGATTACAAGGATTTTGGCGGCGTGCAATTTCCTTCAACCATCGTCAGAACTCAGGGCGGTGAGCCGGTGCTGGATATCAAAGTCAGCAGCGTCAAAATTAATGGCCCGGTTGATTTTCCGGTTCCTGCGGAAATCAGCAGCAATCCCAATCCTGCAATTGTCGTAACCAGCACTGAAATCGCTCCCGGCGTGCATTATTTGCAGGGCGGCTCGCATCACAGTGTTGCCATCGAACAACGTGATCACATCGTTGTTGTGGAAGCACCGCAACATGAAGATCGCTCCCTCGCGGTAATCAACAAACTCAAAGAGTTGATTCCCAACAAACCGATTACGCATCTGATCAACAGCCACCAGCATTTCGACCACTCCGGCGGCTTGCGCACTTATGTGGATGCCGGTGCGACGATTGTCACTCACGAAGGCAACAAAGCCTTCTACGAAAAAGCCTGGAGCCGTCCGCGCACGCTGAATCCAGATAAACTGGCCCTGTCCAAAAAGCCGGCTAAATTCCAGACTTTCAGCGACAAACTGGTTCTCAACGACGGTCAGCGCGCCATTGAAATTCATTCGATCGCACACAGCGGGCACAACGACGCTTTTGCTTTCGTATTCCTGCCCAAGGAAAAAATTCTGATCGAAGCCGACGCCTTTACACCACCGGCGCCCAATACTCCGCCGCCGGCAACCATCAACCCGTTCGCCAAAAATCTCTACGAAAATATCACCCGCCTGAAGCTGGACGTGGAGCATATCGCACCGCTGCACGGCCGACTGGTGAAATTGGATGAGCTGCGCTCATTTATTACGGTGGCAAAGGCGGAATAGCCGATCACTCTTTTGACGTTTTAGCTGTACCTGTATGAATCTGCACGACATTTTTCAAGCCATGTACGATTCGCGCCTGGGAACTGCCCTGGCCGAATCTCTCTATGTCTACCCGATGGTGGAAGGCATCCACCTGCTCAGCCTCGTTTTTTCTTTTGGTCTGATCGTGTTGGTGGATTTGCGTCTACTGGGAATTGCCCTGCCCTCGATTCCTGTTGGAATTGTGCTGAGGCAGCTGCGACCCTGGATGGTCGGCGGATTCGTCGCGACTTTTGTAACGGGCATTTTGCTGATGTTCGCATTGGGTCCAAAATTGCTCGCCACTTTTATTTTCCCCTTGAAGCTGTTGGTAATCCTGTTCGCCGCATTGAATGCAATCTGGTTCGAATGGAAATTCGGCCGCGACAAGGATTATTTGATTGGTAAAAAAGGCCCTGTACTACAAGCCAAAATTGCCGGTGTTGTATCGCTGACATCGTGGAGTTTTGTCGTTGTTCTTGGACGCTTGATCCCCTACTTCGACGGCAGCTTTTAGATTTATATGACATCCATCGAATTATTCAGAGCCGTTCAAGGCAGTGATATTGCCGTTGCCTTCGGTAACGCGCCTTTGTTTTTCGGTGTAGCCGCGCAGTTATTTCATATCAGCGGAATTATCCTGATTTTGACACCCACCTTGTTGGTGGCACTGCGTATCGCCGGCACCGGACTCCTGGATTATTCCCCCGCACAGCTGGAGCGAAAATCGCGCATTTATGTCGCGACCGGTCTGTTTTTTGTGGTTTTCTCCGGCATTTTTCTGTTGATACCCAGCGCTACCTTATATCAGCCAAATCCGGCGTTTCAGCTGAAGTTTCTGCTGTTGCCCCTAGCACTGGGTATCCATTATGGATTTCTGGCAAGAATCGCTAGAGCAGAATATGCCGATAAATGGCTGGCAAAGGTGGTTGCCTTATTGATGGTCCTGCTGTGGTTTACCGTGGGTATGGCTGGTCGCGCGATCGGATTTTTGGCGGCGTAACGTTTATGAAGTTGAACAAAGTATTTTTAACGCTGCTATTGGGTTGCACTCTCTCCGGCTGCAATTCCGGCAACACATCTACAGTAGAAGCAGCGGAAACCAAAAGTGAGCCAAGCCCTACTCGCCCAACGGCCAGTCTGCAGGAAATTATGTTGGCGGTAATTGACCCCAATGCGGATGCACTGTGGAATTCCATATCAACCACCGTCACTGCGAAAGGTGTAACTGAAGTGCGACCGGAGACAGATGAAGATTGGCAGACTTTGCATCACCACGCGATTTTGCTGCGAGAGGTCTATAACCTGCTGATTATTCCAGGGCGAAAAGTCGCGCACGTCAGCACGAGCACTTCCAGTCACGAATCCGAATTACACGCTGAACACATCGAAGATTTGATCCGTTCGCACTGGACCGATTACGTCGCCCGCGCAGCGGCATTGCACGATGCGACCCAACTCGCGATAGACGCTATAGAAAAGCGCGATGTGGACGCTCTGGAAGCCGCCGGTAGCTATATCGAAGCGAGCTGCGAAGCTTGCCATTTGCAATTCTGGTATCCGGGAGATGCGCCGCCCGACGCGCCGGTTTCACTGAATTTTTAATTTTTGTACGAGGTAGGTCATATGCAAACCAAAATGCTGCAACTGGCATTGCTCGGAACCCTTTCATCCTTTGCTGTGAATAGTTCCGCTCACCACGCGTTCAGCGCCGAGTTCGATGCCAACCAACCTATCGAATTAAAAGGTGTGGTCAGCAAGCTGGAATTGGTTAACCCACACAGCTGGCTGTATTTCGATGTCACTTTGGAAAACGGCGAGAAAAGCAATTGGGGTTTTGAATTCGGTTCGCCCTTCAGCCTTAAGCAAAAAGGTTTGACCAAATCCACGCTGCCGATCGGAACGGAAGTCACCGTAAAAGGCTACCGGGCGAAAAACGGCTTGAGTTTTGGTTATGCCGTTTCGGTAACGCTCCCGGACGGAAAAAGTTTTGTCACCGGCGGTGCGCCCGATGCTCCGTCAGCACAACCAGCGCCATCGACTCCGTAATTCACGGGAGAAGCGAACTTGAGAACTTTTTATAAAGCCCTGGCCTACCGCAGCCATTATTTATTACTGGCGGCTGCATTAGCCGTTGGCCTTTCTGCCTGCGCAAAAAGCGAATCCTCCGAAGTCAAAAACGGTAGCTTGAAGCCCGAATCGGATATCCCGCGTTTGGCCAATGGCAAACCGGATTTTTCCGGCATTTGGCAGACCACCTCTGCGGCGGATTACGATCTTGAGCCGCATTCCAATCGCCGGGACGCTCCGCCGAGTGCCGGCGTTGTTGAGGGCAAATATCTGCCCTACTTTCCTGAAGCTTTGGAGCAGAAAAAAATTAATTTTGAACGTCGCCACGAGCTGGACCCGGCACTTAAAGGCTGGACTCTCGGAGTGCCACGCGGAATTTATTACCCTGAGCCTTTTCAGATCTTCCAGCGGGAAAAAGATCTGATTCTCGTACATCAATTCGGCCACTCGGTCAGAACCATTTTTACCAACGGCACAGGTCATCCCAAAGACCCTTACGACTGGTGGATGGGTGATTCTCGCGGCAGCTGGGACGGCGACACACTGGTGGTGGACGTTAAACATTTCAACGACAAAACCTGGTTTGACCGGGCGGGTAATTACCACAGCGATCAACTGCACGTGATCGAAAAATGGGAGTTTTTGGATAAAAACACCATTGAATATCGAGCGACTATCGAAGATCCAAAGGTCTATTCAA
>Ga0065721_10003101_pt1 | contig 31817 bp, 34 predicted proteins | sample Mesricmetagenome_FD_59108 | JGI IMG/M metagenome (GOLD analysis project Ga0065721, IMG submission 59108) | Mesophilic microbial community from rice straw/compost enrichment Sample: eDNA_1 v2 (version 2) | ecosystem: Engineered > Solid waste > Grass > Composting > Bioreactor | place: USA: Davis...
TCGGCGTCGCGCGACGCGATCGCGCCGCGGGGCTCGCCGAACGCGGGGCCGCCGCCGACGTCGGCGCGCGAGCCGTCGCCGTCGGTCTCGAGTCGCTGCTGGCGCAGGGCGCGTCGGCTGGGGAGGTCGGTCGTGCCGGTGGCGGCCGGGTCGGCATCCGTCGTCGCCGGGTCCGAGGTGGGGGTCGCCGCGTAGGACGCCGGGTAGGCGGTGTCGTCGAGGTCGGCGAGGTCGTCGGCGAACGGGAGGTCGTCGGCGAAGGCGAGCCGCGTCGGCGTCGCCGTCTCGGCGCGCATCGGCTGCGGCTGCTGCACGGTGGGCTGGCGCGCGTCGGAGGTGTGCTCGGTCCACGCGTGGTTGTCCCACCAGCGCAGCTGGGGGAGGCCGAGCGGATCGGGGTACCAGCCCGCGGGCACGCGGACGTCGTCGTCTGCCACGACTGCGCGCTCCTCACGTACCACGACCCGGTCCAGGGCCGGGATTCCCAGTCGATTCTAAGCGGGGCCGCCCGATTCGGGTACCCGGTCCGTCTACCCCGTGATGGGGACGCGCCGTGCCCAAGTCGGGGGACACCTCCGCGGGGACACGGCAGACTCGGAGGATGCCCCCCGCTCCCACGCCGCTCGTCGCGTCGCTGCCGTCGCCGTGGGACCCCGACGCGTTCGTCGCCGCGTTCGAGGGGTGGGCGGCGAGCCGGGGGCTGCGCCTCTACCCGGCGCAGGAGGAGGCGGTGCTCGAGCTCGCCCTCGACCGTCACCTGGTGCTGTCGACCCCGACGGGCACCGGCAAGTCGCTCGTCGCCGTCGCCGCGCACGCCGCCGCGCTCGCGCAGGGCCGCCGGTCGTTCTACACGGCGCCGCTCAAGGCGCTCGTGAGCGAGAAGTTCTTCGCCCTCGTCGACGTCTTCGGCGCCGACAACGTCGGGATGGTGACGGGCGACTCGAGCGTCAACCCGGACGCCCCGATCATCTGCTGCACCGCCGAGATCCTCGCGAACCTCGCGCTCCGGCACGGTGCGGATGCCGGGTCGACGTCCGCGGGCGGGGCGGTCGTGATCGCCGACGAGTTCCACTTCTACGCCGACCCGCAGCGGGGGTGGGCGTGGCAGGTGCCGCTCCTCATCCTGAACCGCGCCCGGTTCGTGCTCATGTCGGCGACGCTCGGCGACCTCACCGAGATCTCGGCCGACCTGGAGCGCCGCACGGGACGCGAGGTGGCGCACGTGACGGGCGTCGAGCGCCCCGTGCCGCTCCACTACCGGTACGTCACGACGCCCGTGCACGAGACGGTGGAGTCGCTCCTCGAGGAGCACCTCGCCCCGGCGTACGTCGTGCACTTCAGCCAGGCGGCGGCGGTCGAGCGTGCACAGGCGCTGCTCTCGGCTCGCGTCGCGTCCCGCGAGCACCGCGACCGCATCGCCGCGGAGCTCGGCGGGTTCCGCTTCTCGGCGGGTTTCGGGCAGACCCTGTCGAAGCTCGTGCGCGCCGGCATCGGGGTGCACCACGCGGGGATGCTGCCGAAGTACCGACGGCTCGTCGAGCAGCTCGCGCAGCTCGGGCTGCTCCGGGTCATCTGCGGCACCGACACGCTCGGGGTCGGGATCAACGTGCCCATCCGCACGGTGCTGCTGACGGCGCTCACGAAGTTCGACGGCAGCCGGATGCGGCAGCTGAGCGCGCGGGAGTTCCACCAGATCGCGGGGCGGGCGGGCCGCGCCGGCTTCGACACGGCCGGCGAGGTCGTCGCTGAGGCCCCGGAGCACGAGATCGAGAACGCGATCGCGGCGGCCAAGGCGGAGGCGAAGGGCAAGAAGCCCGGTCCGAAGAAGCGCGCCCCGGAGGGGTTCGTGTCGTGGGGTCCGGCCTCGTTCGAGCGTCTCATCGCGGCGGAGCCGGAGACCCTGCAGTCGTCGATGCAGATCACGGCGGCGATGATCATCAACGTGCTGGGCCGCGAGGGCGGCGACCCGTTCCGCGACGTGCGCGACCTCGTGTTCGACAACCACGAGCCGCTGCCGCGGCGCCGCGAGCTCGCCCGCCGCGCCCTCGCCATCTACCGCACCCTCAAGGCCGCCGGCGTCGTCGAGGTGGTGGAGACCGTGGTCGACGGCGCGACGCGGCGCATCCCGCGACTCACGGTCGACCTGCAGCCCAACTTCGCGCTCAACCAGCCGCTCTCGCCGTTCGCGCTCGCCGCCTTCGAGCTGCTCGACCCCGAGCAGCCGACGTACGCGCTCGACATGATGAGCATCCTCGAAGCGACCCTCGACGACCCGCGTCCGGTGCTCGCGCAGCAGCAGTTCAAGGCACGCGGCGAGGCGGTCGCGGCGATGAAGGCCGACGGGATCGAGTACGACGAGCGGATGGAGCTGCTCGAGGAGGTCACCTGGCCGAAGCCTCTCGCCGACCTCCTGGAGCAGTCGTTCGAGGTGTTCGCGTCATCGCAGCCGTGGGTGCGCGACTTCGAGCTCTCGCCGAAGTCGGTGGTGCGCGACCTGTGGGAGCGGGCGATGTCGTTCTCCGACTACATCGCGTTCTACCAGCTCGGCCGCAGCGAGGGCCTCGTGCTGCGCTACCTCTCCGACGCGTACCGCGCGGCGCGCCAGACGATCCCGGAGGAGGCGAAGACCGAGGAGCTGCACGACCTCATCGAGTGGCTCGGCGAGCTGGTGCGCCAGGTCGACTCGAGTCTCCTCGACGAGTGGGCGGCGCTCCAGAACCCCGTCGATGCGCCCGAGACGCCCGTGACCCCGCCGCCGCCGACGTCGGTCGTCACGAACCGCCGCGCGTTCCTCGTGCTCGTGCGGAACGCGCTGTGGCGGCGCGTGCAGCTCGCCGCCCTCCAGCGCGACGAGGAGTTGCTCGCCCTCGACCCGGGGGTTCCATGGTCGGCGGCGCTCGACGACTACTACGCCGAGCACGACGACATCGGCACCGGCCCGGATGCCCGCTCGGCGGCGCGCCTCCTCATCGACGAGCAGCCGGATCGCTGGGTCGTGCGGCAGATCCTGGACGACCCGGCCGGGCATCACGACTGGGGCATCACCGCGGAGGTCGACCTCGAGGCGTCGGCGGAGGAGGGCACCGCCGTCGTCCGCGTGCTGTCGGTCGGCAGGCTCGACGGCTGACCGGACCGACGGGACGGCTGCGTCACAGGTCCTCGTCGGAGTAGGTGGGCCGCGGGCGGTGCGCGCGGGCGAGTTCGCGGTCGACGTCGGGATGCGGATGCCGCGCGTTGCGGATCGCCTCGACGATCCACGTGACCGCCGGGATGACGCTCACGAGCACCGCGAGGCCGCCGAGCGCGGCGAAGGTGATGGACGGACCGCGGGGATGCCGGCGTTGCACGCGCCGTCGCCGCAGCCGTCGGCGATGCTCACGTCGACGACGGCGAAACTGACCGCGGCGACGAGGATCGCGCTGAGCGCGACGATGCCGAGCACACGCGGCGAGTGCATCCCGATCCCGACCTTTCCCACGCGAACCCCCGATCGCGTGCACCTGACACTAGGAGCCCCCGACCCGGGCGTACATTCCCCGGTTCAGGGGTGACCCCTTCGCGGGTGAACGGGCCGTTCACCCGCCCCCTCGGTGACGCATCGGGGTACGCCGGGCGAATCCCGGGTAACGGGAACGCAGCCGGGTGTGTGAGACTTTTCCGCGGTGGACCTCACGCTCCTGGTCGTGCTCGTCATCGGGCTCGCCCTCCTCTTCGATTTCACGAACGGCTTCCACGACACGGCCAACGCGATGGCGACGCCCATCGCGACGGGTGCGCTGAAGCCGCGCGTCGCCGTCGGCATCGCCGCGATCCTCAACCTCGTCGGCGCCTTCCTCAGCACCGAGGTCGCGCGCACCATCTCGGGTGGGCTCATCCGCGAAGGCGACGGCGACGGGGGCGTGCAGATCACGCCCGTGCTCATCCTCGCCGGGCTCATCGGCGCGATCGTCTGGAACCTGCTCACCTGGCTGCTCGGCCTGCCGTCGTCGTCGAGCCACGCGCTCTTCGGCGGCCTCATCGGCGCCGCGATCATCGGCGCGGGCTTCGGCGCGATCGACGGCGGCGTGCTCGTGTCGAAGATCCTCATCCCCGCGGTGCTCGCGCCCGTCACGGCGATGGCGATCTCGTTCCTCGCGACGAAGATCGCCTACGCGCTCGTGCGGAAGGGCCAGCGCAACGGCTTCAAGCGCGGCCAGATCTTCACCTCGAGCCTCGTCTCCCTCGCCCACGGCACGAACGACGCCCAGAAGACGATGGGCGTCATCACGCTCACCCTCATCGCGGCGGGCTTCCTCGACGTCGACGCGCATCCGCCGTTCTGGGTGATCGCGGCGTGCGCCGTCGCGATCGCCGCGGGCACGTACGCGGGCGGCTGGCGGATCATCAAGACCCTCGGCAAGGACCTCACGAGCGACATCGAGCCCGCGCAGGGCTTCGCGGCGGAGGCCTCGACGACGGCGACGATCCTCTCGTCGAGCTACCTCGGCTTCGCCCTCTCGACGACCCAGGTCGCCTCCGGGTCCGTCATCGGCACCGGACTCGGCCGCAAGGGCGCGAAGGTCAAGTGGAGCACGGCCGGCAAGATCGCGATCGGCTGGCTCATCACGATCCCCGCGGCCGGCACCCTCGCCGCGCTCGCCGCCCTCCTCGCGCGCGTCGAGCCGTGGGGCGTGTGGGTGGATGTCGTCGTCGCCCTTTTCGTCATCGGCGGCATCTACCTGTGGTCGCGCCGCAACCGGGTGTCGAGCCGCAACTTCCACACGCCGCAGCCCGGACAGTTCGTGCGTCCGAAGAAGAAGGCGAAGAAGGCGAAGAAGCCGAAGCCCCCGAACGTCAAGACGAAGTCGAAGTCGAAGGCGAAGAAGCAGCAGAAGCAGCACCAGGCCCCGAAGCCGAAGAAGGCGACGAAGAGCGCCAAGAAGAACAAGAAGAAGAAGGGCTGACGCGTGATCGCCATCGACTGGCCCGCCTTCGTGACCGTCGTCGTCGCGTCGCTCGTCGCCGCCTGCGGCATCGTCGTCGTCTTCTCGCTCGCGCTCCGGCTGGGCGACGGCCGGGCCCCGTGGCGGCGTCCCGTCTCGTACGCCCTGTACTTCGTCTGCGGACTCATCGTCCTGCTGGGCATTTATCTGATCGTTCCCGCCTTCCACTGACGAAGCGTCCTCCGCCCCCTTAGGCTCGGAGACATGCAGGGCACCAACGGACCCGAGCAGGCCACGAGCATCCTCAAGGGCGAGGGTCCGTCTCGAACCGAGAAGGACTCGCTGGGATCGATGGAGATCCCGGCCGACGTCTACTGGGGCATCCACACGGCCCGCGCTCTCCTCAACTTCCCCATCTCGTCGCCGCGCGATCTGGAACTACCCCGACCTCGTGCGGGCGCTCGCGCGCGTCAAGCAGGCGTCGGCGCGCGCCAATCGCGACATCGGGGTGATCGACGCGGCGAAGGCCGACGTCATCGACGCCGCGTGCGAGCGGATCGTCGCGGGGGAGTTCCACGACCAGTTCGTCGTCGGGGTCATCCAGGGCGGCGCCGGCACGAGCACCAACATGAACACCAACGAGGTGATCGCCAACGTCGGCCTCGAGGCGATGGGGCACCCGCTCGGCGCCTACGACCACCTCCACCCGATCGACGACGTCAACCGCTCCCAGTCGACCAACGACGTCTACCCGACGGCGATCAAGCTTGCGATGGTGTTCGCGCTCCAGCGGCTCCTCGAGGAGCACCAGCGGCTCACCGCGGCGTTCGCGGCGAAGGGGAAGGAGTTCGCCCACATCCTCAAGGTCGGGCGCACGCAACTCCAGGACGCCGTGCCGATGACGCTCGGGCAGGAGTTCTCGGGCTTCGCGACGACGCTTCGCGAGGACTACGACCGCCTCTCCGAGGTCATCCCGTGGCTCAACGAGATCAACATGGGCGCGACGGCCATCGGCACCGGCATCACCGCCGACCCGCGCTACGCGGAGGCGGTGCGGCGTCACCTCGAGGACGTCACCGGCATCCCGCAGGAGACGGCGCCCGACCTCATCGAGGCGACGGCCGACGCGGGCATCTTCATGACCCTGTCGGGCAACCTGAAGCGTGCCGCCGTGAAGCTCTCGAAGATCTGCAACGACCTGCGACTCCTGTCGTCGGGTCCGCAGGCGGGCATCGGCGAGATCTTCCTCCCGGCCCGCCAGGCGGGGTCGTCGATCATGCCCGGCAAGGTCAACCCCGTCATCCCGGAGGTCGTGAACCAGGTCGCGTTCAGCGTCATCGGCGCGGATGCGACGGTCACCGCCGCGGCGGAGGCGGGGCAACTGCAGCTCAACGCGTTCGAGCCCGTCATCGCCCACAGCATCCTGCAGTCGATCACCTGGATGACGAACGCGTGCAAGACGCTGCGCGTGAACTGCGTCGACGGGATCGAGCCCAACATCGAGCGCCTCGAGCAGCAGGTGGGCACGAGCGTCGGCGTCGTGACGGCCCTGACGCCGTACATCGGCTACTCGGCGGCGGCGACCCTCGCGCACACGGCGCTCACGACGAACGCGTCGATCGCGGAGCTCGTGCTCGAGCAGGGGCTCATGACGCCGGACGAGGTGCGCCGGGTGCTGTCACCCGAGCGGCTCTCCGGCATGGTGCCGCCGACGGGCACGATCACGCTGCCCACCGCCCAGCCGTCCGCGTGAGTCCGGGGCTCGCCGCGCCGCCCCTCGCCGGGTCGCCGTGGAAGATCGTGCCCGCGGCCGGTGTCGCGCTGTCGGCGTTCGTGCTGTTCGGGCTGCACGCCCTGCCGATCCAGCACGTCGTCGGGGGTGCCGCTGCTCGCGGCGTCGCTCATCGCCGCGATGCTCGTCGACCGCGAACTCGGCAAAGACCTGGTGCTCGCCGGCGTCGGGATCGGCGTCGTCGCGACGACGAGCGTCGAGGCCGACGTGTCGTGGGGGAGCTTCCTCCGCATCGGCGCCGTGCTGGGGCTCGCGGTGCTCCTGCCGTTCCTGCTCGACCGGCTCGTGTACCGGCGGCGGGTGATCCGGTTCCCGTGGCGGTCGCGGGAGAGGAAGACGCCGCTCGAGCGCGGCTACCTCGTCGCGGTGCCCCTGCTGGGCTACCTCATCCTGCCGTTCTACTTCATCCGCTCGGGGGCGTACGAGAACTGGCCGCCGCTCGTCGACGGCGGCGAGGTGCTGCGCTTCTTCGTCGGCGTCAACGCCGTCGGAACGTGGGACGAGCTGTTCTTCATCTGCACGGTGCTCGTGCTGCTGCGGCGGCACTTCCCGTTCTGGACGGCGAACGTGCTCACCGCGGTCATCTTCGTGTCGTTCCTGTGGGAGCTCGGCTACCGCGCGTGGGGGCCGCTCCTCACGATCCCGTTCGCGCTCCTCCAGGGCTATCTGTTCGCGAAGACCCGATCCCTCGGCTACGTCCTCGCGGTGCATCTGCTGTTCGACGCGCTGGTGTTCCTCGCGATCGTGCACGCCCGCGATCCCGGCGCCCTGCCGATCTTCTTCCTGTACTGAGGGAGCCGAGAATCCGCGTTTTGCGTCTGAGCCCGCACCTCTGCACGCGGACTCGGACGCAAAAACGCGGATCTCCGCGACGGCCGTCAGGCGGCCGGGGTCGCGGACTCCCGGCGACGCACGAGGAGGTCGACCAGCCACACGGCGACCGCGAGCACCGCGAACGCCGCGAACACGAGGAGCCAGTTCCAGAAGCCCTGGTCNACNGGNNNGTCNCCGCCCGGNAGGTTGAACAGCACGAGCAGGAACAGCGCCATCCCGGCGGCGTAGACGACCTGCCCACACCCAGCGGCGCCAGCGGAACAGGATGCCGCCGTCGAGCGTCGCGAGCGGGATGAGCGCGATCGGCAGCGTCGACACGCCCTCGAGGGTGATGCCGCCGAGGAGTTCCGTGAGCGCGACCGCGAAGCCGTCGAGCGGGTTGAGCCACGTGAGGACGCTGTACCCGATCCAGGCGAGGAGGGCGACGGCGCCCGCGTAGGCGGTGCCGGCGATGATGACGACGGCCTCGCGGGAGAGGGCGAGGGTCACGGCGAACGTCGTGCCGGCGACGAGTCCGAAGACGATGCCCGGGTCGAACTGCAGCAGGCGCGACAGCAGCACGGCGGCCGCGACGACGAGGAGGGATGCCGGGTGGAACGTGAGGACGGGCTTCGCCTCCGGCTGCACGCGCTTCATGACGGACGACACGACCGCCCACGCGCCGACGTTGAACAGCGCGAACGTGAACAGGAGCGTGAGGTAGAGGCGCACGGAGAGCGGGTTGACGCCGAACCGCGGGTCGATGAAGCACGCGATGAGCGCCGCGAGGGCCATGCCGATGCCGAGCAGGAGCCAGCGCCGACGGCTGCCGGTCGGCCGCGTGAGCTCGTCGCGGAGGCGACCGAGCCGCCCCTTGCCGAGCCAGCCGAACAGCTGGTCGTAGCGGTCGCTCAGCACCTTCGACAACAGGAACGCCGGGATGGCGAGGAGGAGCGTGAGGAGCGCCGCCGAGACGAGGAGCACGCCGCCCTGCGCGGGCGTCGGCACGGCGTCGAAGATGGTGCGCAGGTCGGAGATCGCCGACGGGTCGTCGATGTCGGTGCCGCCCGCGGGGCCGCCCTCGAAGACGGCGAGGAACGTGCCGAGGCCCCACGTGGCGTCGGCGGAGTCGCTCGCGTAGTAGAGCCCCGCGGCGCTGTTGCCGCGGACGAAGACGAGGTTGATCTCGCCGTCGCCCTGACGGGTGGGGAGCGCCGCGACGTCGACGGGCACCTGCTCGCCGTCCTCGTTCGACTCGGTGACCGACCAGCCCGCCGCGAGGAAGGAGTCCGTCTTGGCGAGGAACGTCGGGAACGGGTCGTCGAGGTAGGCGTAGATCGTGACCCCCTCGGCTCCGGCGGTGAGGAAGACGAGCACGCACGACATGTCGTCGCGCGTGACATGCGAGGGGAGGGTCGGCGGCAGGTCCGCGGGGTCCTGCACGTCAACATAGCCGGGGAGCGCGAACTCGGCGCACGCGGGATCGATCGCCGCCGAGGCGGCGGGGGATGCGGCCGCGGGGGCTCCCGCTCCGAGGAGGAGGCCCGCGGCGACGGCGGCGGCGGCCGCCACGCGAGTGAGGATGTTTCGGGTCACGGGGAGAATCTAGTGGTCGTGCGGTGCTTCTCCTGCTCGCGTGCTAGCACCGTCAGTCGCCCCAGCGCACCTCGTCGGGGCTCTTGTCGGGACGCCAGCCCCGCCACGTCGGCGCCCGCAGCCGCCCGTCGGAGGTGCGCTCCGCGAACCCGACCTCGCCGACGAGGCTCGGGGTGACCCAGTGGGCGTCGCGGGCGTCCGCCATCGGCACCCCGACGAGCGGGGAGGTCTGCCGCGCGAGGCGGTCGAGCTTCCTCCGCGTCGCCTCGAGGTCGGCATCCGTGAACCCCGTCCCGACGCGGCCGACGTAGCGCAGCCGCCCGTCCGCCTCCGGCACCCCGAGCAGGAGCGAGCCGAACGTGGGCTCGCGCATCCCGGTGCCCGGCCGCCAGCCGGCGACGACGACCTCCTGCGCGGAGGTGTGCTTGAGCTTGAGCCAGTCGCGGGAGCGCTTGCCCGTGCGGTAGGTGCTCGACGCTCGCTTCGCCATGACGCCCTCGAGACCGAGCTCGGTGCTGAGGGCGAGCGCCTCGTCGAGGTCGGTGCCGGCATCCGGGGGGACGCGCACGACGTCGCCGTCCCGCACCGCCGACCGCAGCGCCGCGCGACGCTCCGTGTAGGGGCGGTCGACGAGCGACTCCCGGCCGAGCGTGAGCACGTCGAACACGAAGAACTGCACGCCCTGCGCCTTCCGGGCGCGTTCGACGTCGCGCGGACTCGTGAGCCCCGAGCGGCTCTGCAGGCGCTGGAAGCTCGGTCGGCCCGCGTCGTCGAGCGCGACGATCTCCCCGTCGAGCACCGCGTCGCCGTCGACGAGCCCCGCGAGCTCCTGCAGCTCCGGATACGTCGGGGTGAAGTCGAGGCCGTTGCGCGACCGCAGCGTCACCTCGCCGCCGCGCACCGTCGCGATCGCGCGGTAGCCGTCCCACTTGAGCTCGAACACCCAGTCGTCGCCGCGGATGTCGTCCGGCTCGGCGAGCGACGCGAGCATCGGATGCACCGTGCCGGCGGCGTTCACGCGCGCGCCGACGACCGTCTTGCCGCGCTTGAGGCCTTTCCGCGGCTCCGCGCCGACGCGCTTCCACGAGCCGCTCTCCGCGCTGCGGCGCTTCGACGCCGCCACGGACTCCGGGTCGTCCCAGTCGACGGGCTGCTGATCCTTCATGTAATGCAGGAGCCAGTTCTTGCCCGGCTCCTTCCCGGAATCGGTGCGGATGAGCGCGAGCCGCGACGACCCGTGCTTCTCGCCGTGGATCGTGAAGATGACCTCGTCGTCGCGCCACTTCTCGAGGTCGTACGAGCCGCGGTCCCAGATCGTCACCTTCCCGGCGCCGTACTCGCCTTTCGGGATCTCGCCCTCGAACTGGCCGTACTCGAGCGGGTGATCCTCGGTGTGCACCGCGAGGTGGTTCTTGCCGGGCTGCGTCGGCACGCCCTTCGGCACCGCCCACGACACGAGCACCCCGTCGCGCTCGAGGCGGAAGTCGTAGTGCAGAGCCGTCGCGTGATGCTCCTGGATGACGAACGAGTTCCCGGTCGGACGGATGCCGGACCCCGCGCCCTCGCCGCCCATCGGCTCCGGGGTCTTCGAACCGTCGCGCATCGACCGGTACGTCGCGAGCCGCTCCTCCGTCTCCTCGGAGTGCCAGATCTCGGTCGACAGCCCCGCCATCGGGTCGCCGTCGCGCGCGACGCGTTCGAGCACCTCGGTGTACTCGAGCTGCCGCAGCCCCGGCGCCAGGAGCTCCTCCCACGTGCGCGGCGCCGCGACCGTGGGACGCTCCCGCCCGCGCAGCGAGTACGGCGTGATCGTCGTCTTGTTGCCGTTGTTCTGGCTCCAGTCGAGCAGCACCTTGCCCGTGCGGAGCGCCTTCTTCATGTCGCTCACGACGAGGTCGGGGTGGTCCGCCTCGAGGGCGCGCGCGAGTTCGTGCGCGACCTCCGACACCTGCTCCGTCGTCCACGACCCGTCGAGTGCGGCGTAGAGGTGGATGCCCTTCGAGCCGCTCGTCACGGGGTGCGGGTCGAGCCCCATCCCACGGAGGATGTCGCGCACGAGCACCGCGACCTCAACGCACTCCGGCAGCCCCGCGCCCTCGCCCGGGTCGAGGTCGAGCACGAGGCGATCGGGGTTCTGCCGCGCCCCGTGCGCCCCGAACCGCCACTGCGGCACGTGGAGTTCGAGCGCGGCCTGCTGCGCCATCCACGCGAGCGTCGCGAGGTCGTTGACGAGGGGGTAGACGTTGACGTGGTCGGAGTGCTGGATGTCGCGCCGCGGGATCCACGACGGCGCCGACTCGGGGAGGTTCTTCTCGAAGAACACGCTCCCGGGCTTCGCGGAGGTGCCGACACCCTCGACCCAGCGCTTGCGGGTCACCGGGCGGTTGCGGGCGTGCGGGATGAGCACGTCGGCGATGCGGGAGTAATAGTCGATGACCTCGGCCTTCGTCGTGCCCGTCGCCGGGTAGAGCACCTTCTCGAGGTTGGTGAGCTTGAGCCGGTGGCCCGCCACCGTCACCGTCTGCTCCGCCTTGGCCATGCCCCGAGGCTAGTCACGGCGCAAGGGTGTCGAGAATCCCTTGCGACACGAGGAAGATGGGCCCATGCGCTCGATCTGGAAGGGTTCGCTGAGCTTCGGACTCGTCAACGTTCCCGTGAAGCTCTACTCCGCGACCGAGGACCACGACGCCCCGTTGCACCAGGTGCACGAGAAGGACGGCGGCCGCATCCGCTACAAGCGCGTGTGCGAGATCGACGGCAAGGAGGTGCCGTACGAGGAGATCACGAAGGCCTACGTCGACGGCGACCAGACGGTCATCCTCACCGACGAGGACTTCGCCTCGCTCCCCGTCGAGCGCAGCAAGGACATCGACGTCGTCGAGTTCGTGCCGAGCGAGCAGATCGACCCGATCATGCTCGGCAAGGCGTACTACCTGTCGCCGGACTCGAAGTCGAACAAGGCCTACGTGCTGCTGCGCCGCACGCTCGAGGAGTCCGACCGCACGGCGATCGTGAAGTTCGCGCTGCGGCAGAAGACGCGTCTCGCGGTGCTGCGCGTGCGGGACGACATCCTCGTGCTCCAGTCGCTCCTGTGGGAGGACGAGGTGCGCGAGGCGCGGTTCCCCGAACTCGACGAGACGCCGCGCATCTCCGCCGACGAGCTGAAGATGTCGCGCGCCCTCGTGGAGTCGTTCGCGAGCGACTTCACGCCCGAGAAGTTCACCGACGAATACCAGGACCAGTTGAAGACCCTCATCGAGGCGAAGCTGGATGCCGGCGACGCCTACGACACGGAGGCGACGTTCGGGCGGGAGACCGAGGAGGGCGGCGAGGTACTCGACCTCATGGAGGCGCTGCGCCGCTCCGTCGAGGCGAAGCGGGAGAGCGACAAGCCCGCCGCGAAGAAGGCGCCCGCGAAGAAGAAGCCCGCCGCCAAGAAGAAGGCCAGCTGACCCACCGCGGGTTGAGTGCCGCGCGCAGCGCGGTGTATCGAAACCCGACGTCGCGCAGACCCGGCTTCGATACGCGTCCGCGCTCCGCGCGGGCGCTACTCAACCCACGGAACCGGCCCTACGCCCCGCCGAAGCGCTCGGTGCGGATCGTGCCGGGCTGGTGCCCGAGCTCCACGAGCCACCCCGCGACGGCTTCCACGAACGGCGTCGGACCGCACACGTACGTGCGTTCCAGCTCCGGGATGTCGGGAACGAGCTCCGCGAGCCGCTCGCGCGTGAGGCGCCCCACGGGGTGACCGTCCGGGGCCTCCCGCGTGTACACGGTGTCGACGCGCAGTCCCGCGTCGGCGAAGGCGGCGAGCTCGGCGGCGAAGAACTGGTCGCTCGACCGACGGACGCTCGACAGCATCCGGAAGTCGGCGGTGCGCCCGGCATCCGCCGCCGCCTGCGCGATCGCGACGAGCGGCACGATCCCGGAGCCGCCGCCGATGAGCTGCACGCGCCCCGTCGTCGACCCGAAGCCGTGCGGACGCCACACGAAGTACGCCCCGAGCGGACCGTGCACCTCGAACATGTCGCCGGCCCGGAGCTCGCGCGTGAGGAACGGCGACACCTCGCCCGGCGGGATCTCGTCGACGGCGAGCACGACGCGCTCGCCGGGTCCGTACGACGCGATCGAGTACGACCGGCTCGCCTGGTAGCCGTCGGGTGCGGTGAGGCGGATGTCGAGGTGCGACCCGGCGTCGTTGCCCGGCCAGCCGGGGACGTCGAGCAGCAGCCGGCGCGCGGTCGCGGTCTCGGGGAGCACCTCGGCGACGGTGGCGGCGAGCCACTGCGGCCGGATGCGCGTTACCAGTACCGCTCCTCGGTCCACGGGTCGCCGTGCATGTGGTACCCGTTCTGCTCCCAGAACCCGGGCTCGTCCTGGTTCATGAGCACGAGGCCGCGGATCCACTTGGCGCTCTTCCAGAAGTACAGGGCGGGCACGAGCAGTCGCGCCGGACCGCCGTGCTCGGGGTCGAGCGGGGCGCCCTCGGCCTCCGTCGCGATCCACGCCTGCCCGTCGAGGATCTCGTCGAGCGGCAGGTTCGTCGTGTAGCCGCCGTAGGAGTGCGCCATGACGTAGTCGGCGCTCGTCTCGACATCCTCGAACAGCTTGTCGAGGCTCACGCCGCGCCAGGGCATGTCGAGCTTCGTCCAGTGCGTCACGCAGTGGATGTCGACGGTCACGTCGTCGACGCCGAGCGCGAGCAGTTCCTCCCAGTTCCACTGGTGGAGGGCGCCGGTCTCGGTGCGGATGCTGAAGCTCCAGTCGGCGGTGTCGAGCTCCGGCGTCGGGCCGGCGGAGAGCACCGGCCAGTCGGCGACGAGGGACTGCCCGGGGGGAAGCCGTGGATCGCGCTCCCGCCCGGCTCCGGTGAATCCGCGCGTGATGAACGACATGCGCCGACGCTACTCCTCCGGACGCCCGCGCGGTGCTCCAGCACTGGCCTGTTCGGGAGGGGGTCAGTGGTTGCGGAGCATCGAGATGAGCTCCGACTTGCGCTTGCCCGAGTAGCCCTCGATCCCGAGCTCCTTGGCGCGTTTCCGCAGGTCGGGCACCGTCCAGTCGTCGTAGTCGCCGGACTTCCCTCCCTTGCGGCCCACCGCCGACCGGCCCCGTGCCGCGGCGGCGTTGGAGATCCGGGCGGCCTTCTCCTTGCTCGCCCCGTCCTCCCGGAGCTCCTCGTAGAGCTCCGGATCCTTGAGCGAGTTCGATCCGCGTCCTGCGGGCATCCCTACAGCCCCTTTCCGCCCGTGACGGGCACGATCGCCCCGGAGACGTAGGAGTTCTCCGGGGACGCGAGGAACACGTACGCGTGCGCGAGCTCCGCCGGCTGTCCGGCGCGCCCGAGCGGCGTGTCCTGGCCGAAGGTCTCCACCTTGTCGGGCCACGACGTCGCCGGGATGAGGGGCGTCCAGATGGGCCCGGGCGCGACGGCGTTGACGCGGATGCCGCGCTCGCCGAGCTGCTGCGCCATCGCCTTCGTGAACGCCACTTGCGCCGCCTTCGTCATCGCGTAGTCGAACAGCTGCGGCGACGGGTTGAACGCCTGGATCGACGACGTCGTGATGATCGACGATCCCGGCTTCAGGTGCGGGATCGCGGCGCGCGCCGTCCACAGCGGCGCGTAGAGGTTCGTCTCGAACACCCGCTCGATCTCCTCCGTCGGCGTGTTCTCGAGTCCCTCGCGGTTCTCCTGGTANNCCGCGTTGAGCACGAGGATGTCGAGNCCGCCGAGTTCGTCGACGACGCGCTGCACGAGCTCCGTCGACTGCTGCTCGTTGCGCACGTCACCGGGAAGCCGCAGCGCCGTGCGGCCCGCATCCTCGACCCAGCGGGCGGTGTCGGCGGCGTCCTCCTCCTCTTCCGGGAGGTACGAGATCGCGACGTCGGCCCCTTCGCGGGCGAACGCGATCGCGACGGCACGCCCGATCCCGGAGTCGCCGCCCGTGATGAGCGCGCGCATCCCGGTGAGCTTTCCCGACCCGACGTAGGTCTGCTCGCCGTGGTCGGGGGTCGGCTCGGTGGCTCCGGTGAGGCCCGGCTGGTCCTGCTCCTGGCGCGGGAAATCGTCGCTCGGGTAGCGGGTGACGGGGTTGCGGTCGAGGTCGGTCGTGTCGCGGGAGGTCATGTCTCCGGTCTACGCGGGGCGCCTGGGAGCGGTGAAGGGGTTGCCGGATCCCGGTGGCCGAGCTAGGAAGAGCGGACGGGCACGACAGTCGGGGAGGTCGGCGTGGGCAGGATCCTGTACGGCGGCACGGGCGTCGAGATCGCGCTCGACGACCGGGCGATGGCTCACCTCCAGGCGGTCGTGGCAACGAAGCTGCGCCGGGGCGAGGGGTTCTTCCTCCAGTGGCACGACGACCCGGCGACGGGCGATGAGCACCACGCGGCGTGGATCGCGCCGAACGTGCCGCTGTACTTCCACTACGCCGGCCCGAAGCCGACGGAGCTGCGCCGGGAGTGGCTGGAGGCGATGACGATCGGCGCGAACTCCAACGGAGGGCTGCTGCTGTCGGAGGAGCCGCCGACGACGGGACCGATCCCGACGCACCCGTAGCGCTCAGTCGGCGCGCGTCTTCTCCGTGGGCGTCTCCTCCTGGAGCCGCCGCGCATCCGCGACGTCCGCCATCCGCTGGTGCACGAGCGTGCGGATGCGGCGGGCGTCGCGCTTCGGCAGCCGCACGCGCTCGGCGGCGTCGGCCCCGTCGGCGATCTGCTTGAGCCTCGTGAACTCGGCGTCGAGCTCGGCTCCCGCGATGAGCGCCGCCTGCGTCGCGTAGGTCCAGAGGAGTCCGACGATGACGCCGCCGAGGGAGCCGTAGACGGCCCCGTGGTCGACGAGCACGGCGTAGAGCACGACCCCGCCCGTCGCGATCGACCAGACGACGATCGCGACGAGGGAGCCGACCGTCACCCAGCGCCTGTGGGGACGGCGCACGTTCGGGGTGAAGGCGTAGAGGAGCGCGATCGCGAGAAACACGCACCCCGCGACGAGCACCCAGCGCACGATGTCCCACGCGAGCGGCTCGCGCGGTCCGAGCAGGAGCGTCACGCCGAGCGCGCCGACCGCGCCGACGACGACGGCGAGCAGCAGCATCCGTCCGCGGAACGCCCAGATCGGCCTGCCCTCCTCGACCTCGTAGACGCGGTTCATCTGCCGTCCGAACGCGGTCGCGTAGCCGGAGAGCGTCCACAGCCCGATCGCGACCGAGAACGCGAGCGCGAGCCACGGGTTGCCGAGGCTCAGGAGCTCCCGCAGCACGCCCTCGAGGTCGCGGGCCGCCTGATCGGGGAGCACGATGTCGAGCACCGCGACGAGGTCGTCGACGGCGCGGTCGCGGTCGTCGAAGATCGCGAAGACCGACACGACGCCGAGCGTGAGCGGGAACGCGGCGAGCAGCGCGTAGAAGGTGAGCGCCGGCGGCGGAGTCGATCCCGCTGTGCCGCACGAACCCGTGCCGCGCGCGCCGCACCGCGAGCCGCCACGGTGCCGGGGCGCTCACTCGCGCCGCTTCCGGAGGAANGNCGGCAGGANCGNCCACATCGCGACCGTGACNNCGAGCGTCGNNNCCNCCCNCGGCGAGGGCGGACGGATGCCCGAGCACGACGTCGAAGATGAGGAACACGGTGCCGCTCAGCGCGAGCGCGATCGCGGCGAGTGCGAGGCGCATGAGCAGGTTCGCGGCGAACACGAGCTGCGGCTTCGCGCCCCGGCGGAACAGCGCGCGGTGGAGCGCCACCGGGGTGATCGCGAGGATGGTCGCCGCGGCGGCCGCGCAGACGAGCGCGAGGTAGATCCCGAGCTGCGCCCCGTCGAGGTCGGCGAAGCGCTGCTGGAAGGGGATCGTGAGGAGGAATCCGAGGAGCACCTGCGTTCCGGTCTGGGTGACGCGGAGCTCCTGGAGGATCTCCTCCCAGTTGCGCGCGACGCGCTCGCGCTCGGTCTCGACGTCGGGGTCCTCCGCCATGCCCCCGATGGTAGGGCGCGCTACTACACCGGGCCCGGGGATTGTCAAGCCGTTCCCCCGAACGCTAGGCGTCGCGTGGAGTGGAGACATGGGACACGACGAGCGGGACGGTCGCGCCGGTGACGGTCCGACCGACATGACCGCCGACAACATCGCGCCCGAGGACGTGCCGACGCGGGAGCCTGCGAACACGCAGGTGCCGGCGGACGGCGACGAGAACGAGGAGGACGAGTAAATGAGCAGCATCCAGCAGAGCATCGACGTCGACGTGCCCGTGAGCACGGCGTACAACCAGTGGACGCAGTTCGAGGAGTTCCCCCAGTTCATGAGCGGGGTCGAGTCGATCTCGCAGCAGGACGACGCGCACCTGCACTGGGTCGTCACCGTCGGCGGTGTCGAGCGCGAGTTCGACGCCGAGATCACCGAGCAGCACCCCGACGAGCGAGTCGCATGGCGGTCGGTCGACGGTCCGCAGCACGCGGGCGTCGGTCACCGTTCCACCGCCTCTCGGACGCCGAGACGCGCGTCACCCTCCAGCTCGACTGGGAGCCGGAGGGCTTCGTCGAGAACGTCGGGGCGGCACTCCAGATCGACGACCTCCAGGTCGCGCGCGACCTGAAGAAGTTCAAGGAGATCATCGAGGCCCGCGGGGGCGAGACCGGCGCGTGGCGCGGCGACATCGACCGTGAGGCCGACGCGACCGGCCGGTGATCCGGCACCCGGGATGACCCGGGTTGCGTGAGCTGCGGCCGGCGGAGACACCCAGCGTCCCGCCGGCCGCGTCCACGCGCCTCGGGGGTCCCGGGCTCACTATCCTGGGGCGGTGTTCGACCACTTCCAGGAGGTCTCGGGCGAACCCGCCGACGAGGCCGAACGACTCGATCGCGCCCTCGACGACCGCGACTGGGCGGAACTCGCCCCCGGCTCCATCACGAGCCGCTTTGCCGCCCCGAGCGGTGAGCTCGCCGTCGTCTCGCTCGGCGACCCACGGCATCCGCGCGTCGTGCTCGTGCCGGGCGTCACGGGGTCGAAGGAGGACTTCACCCTCATGCTGCCGGTGCTCGCCGAGGCGGGCTACTTCGTGCAGTCGTTCGACATGGCGGGGCAGTACCAGTCGGGGGAAGCGGGTCCGCCCGCCGGTCGCCGGTACGACTACGACCTCTTCGTCGACGACCTCGTCGCCTTCCTCGAGGACGGCGGCCCCGCCCACCTGCTCGGCTACTCGTTCGCCGGCACGGTCGCGCAGCTCGTGGTCGTCGAGCGTCCCGACCTCGTCCGCAGCCTCACGCTCCTCGCGACACCGCCGGAGCCGGGCAACGCGTTCCGGAGCGTCCGCGGCGGCCTCGGGCTCCTGAGCATCGTCGCGACCGCCGGGATCACCGCGTACCTCATGCGCTGGGGCATCGTGACGAACAAGAACCACGTCCCGCCCCTGCGGCTGGACTTCGTGCGGCACCGCTTCGACTACACGAGCGAGCGTGCCCACGTCGACATCATCCGGCTCATGAAGCGCACGCCCGACCTGCGCGACGCGGTCGCGTCGTCGCCGATCCCGAAGCTCGTCGCGGTCGGCTCGCACGACCTGTGGCCGACGGAGCTGCACGCGGCGTTCGCCGACCGCATCGGGGCGCGGCTCGTCGTCTACCCGACGGGGCACAGCCCGTGCGAGACGGCGCCGCACCAGTTGTCGCGCGACATGCTCGCGCTGTTCGAGGCCGTCGGGGCGGAGCGGTCGGGTTCCTGACGGCTATGCGGCCTCGCGGTCGCCGGATCCCGAGTAGCGGCGGCGCGCGGCGCGGCGCGCCCACGGCGACCCGTCGGGCCAGTGCGCGCCGAGCGTCGGCAGGATCCAGGACAGCCGCCGGGTGAAGCCCGACCAGCTCGAGAACGGCCGCGCCGAGATGCCGACGATCCAGTCGCGGTCGTAGCGCACCGTCATCCACGGCTTCACGTGGAGGCTCAGGTCGAGGTCGTCGTGGATGTCGGTGCGCTCGCGGTGGTACTCCTCGCGCACCTCCTCCCACACGGTGCGACGCATCGCGAAGTTCGACCCGAAGATCGGCGGATGCGCGAGGTAGAGCGTCATCGCCCAGTACAGCCCGCCGACCCAGACGGTCGACGCGACCTTGTTCGTGAGCGGGCTCGCATCGTAGAACCAGGCGCCGCCGGAGACGACGTCGAGGTCGGGCTCGGCGTCGAACATCCGCTCGGCGCGCTCGAGCCACTCGGGCGGGCACACCGTGTCGGCGTCGACGCGCAGGATGAGGTCGCCGCGCGCGGCGTCGAAGCCGGCGGCGGAGGCGCGCGGGATGCCCGCGACGGGCTCCCACACGACGCGCGCGCCCGCGGCCTCGGCGACGGCCCGCGTGGAGTCGGTGGAGCCGTTGTCGACGACGACGATCTCGTCGGCGGGGCGGGTCTGAGCGGAGAGCGACGCGAGGCAGCGCTCCAGCATCTCCGCGTCGTTGCGGGCCGGGATCACGACCGAGAGGAACATCGGCGTCAGGCTACCGGGTTCTCGCGACGGGCCGGGTCAGCGCCCGCGCACGGGCCGCGCCCGCCACAGGTGCAGCGCCGCGTAGGACCGCCACGGCGCCCAGGACGCGCGGGGCGAGGGGCGGATGCCGAGCGCGGCCGCCGACTGCACGAGCACGAGGTCGGTCGCGGGGAAGGCGTCGGGATGCCCGAGCGCGCGCATCGCGAGGTACTCCGCCGTCCACGGGCCGACGCCGGGGAGGGCGAGCAGGCGGGCCTTCAGCTCCGCGACCGGGGTGGCCGCGTCCATCGGCAGCTCGCCCGCGGCGACCGCGGCGGCGACGCGTCGGATCGAGGTGACGCGCGCCGCGGGGCCGCGCAGCACCTCGTCGCCGCGGTCGGCGAGCTCCGCGGCCGTGGGGAAGTGCCCGAAGTGGTCGACGATCCGTCCGAGCACCGTGCGCGCGGCGGCGACCGAGATCTGCTGGCCGACGAGCGTGCGGAAGAGCGCCTCCTCGGGGTCGGCGGTGCCGGCGATGCGGATGCCGGGCACGGCGGCGACGAGCGGGGCGAGGTCGGGGTCGCGGGAGAGGTGCCCGTCGATCGCGACGGAGTCGGCGTCGAGGTCGAACATCCGCCGCACGCGCGCGGTGAGCACGGGGAGGTCGGCGAGGGCGGTGAGGCGGGCGGTGAGCAGGACCCCGGCGGCGTCGGGGGTGAGCTCGATCGTCGCGGGACCGCCGGGAAGCCCGAGCGGGCGGGCGAAGCGGGTGTCGTCGCCCTCCTCGAACCCGCGGATGGCGTGGTCGGCGAAGAAGCGGAACAGCCCGGTGGCGTCGAACGGCGGCCGCGCGGGCAGCCGGAGCGTGATCGCGCCGCCCTCGGCTCGCGCGGGGGCACCGCGGCGGGCGAGGGCGCGGAGCTCTGTCGGCGTCGCGCGGTAGACGGCGGCGATCGTGTCGTTGAACTGCCGCAGGCTGCCGAAACCCGCCGCGAACGCGATGTCGGCGACGGGGAGGTCGGTCGCGGCGAGGAGCGCGCGCGCCGTCTGGGCGCGGTGGGCGCGCGCGAGGGCGAGCGGACCCGCCCCGAGCTCCTCGCGCAGCACGCGGCTGACGTGCCGCGGGGTGTAGCCGAGGCGCGCCGCGAGGCCGGTGACCCCCTCCCGCTCGACGACGCCGTCGTGAACCAGGCGCATCGCCCGCGACGCGAGGTCGTCGCGCAGGTTCCACTCGGGGGAGCCGGGGACGGCGTCGGGCTGGCACCGCTTGCACGCGCGCAGGCCCGCCTCGTGGGCCGCCGCCGCGGTGCGGTAGAACGATACGCTCGAGCGCTTCGGCGTGATGGCGGGGCAGCTCGGCCGGCAGTAGATGCCGGTCGTGTGAACGCCCGCGATGAACTGCCCGTCGAACCGCGCGTCGCGGGAGGCGAGGGCCGCGTAGCGCCGTTCGAACTCGTCCATGCGACCCAGCGTCGCACGCGCCCCCGACCTCCGTCAGCGGGAATCGGACATGACGGCGTGCCGCGTATCCTCGGAGGATGACGACCGAGGCGACCCGACCGGCGGTCCCGATCAAGGCGCTGCGGGCCGAGCTCGGCGACATCGTGCGCACCGACGCGGAGGCGCTCCACGAGGCGCGCGCCGACCGGTCCGGCCATGTCTCGCCGACGGCACCCCTCGCGGTCGTCGAGGCCCGCACGATCGCCGACGTGCAGGCGACTCTCCGGTTCGCGACCGAGCACCGCGTCCCGGTCGTCCCGCGCGGTGCCGGCACGGGCCTCGCGGGCGGCGCGATCGCCGGCTCGGGGGAGCTCGTACTCTCGACCCGCCGGATGACGCGCGTGCTCGAGGTGTCCGTCGACGACGAGCTCGCGGTCGTCGAGCCCGGCGTGCTCAACGCCGACCTCAACGAGCAGCTCGCCCCCCGGGGGCTCTGGTGGGCGCCCGACCCGGCGAGCCGCCGCATCGCGACCGTCGGCGGCAACATCGCCACGAACGCGGGCGGCCTCCTGTGCGTCAAGTACGGCGTCACGCGCGAGGCGGTGCTGGGGCTCAAGGTCGTGCTCGCCGACGGCCGACTGCTCGAGCTCGGGCACCGCACCGTCAAGGGCGTCACGGGCTACGACCTCACGGCGCTCATGATCGGCTCCGAAGGCACCCTCGGCGTCATCGTCGAGGCCACCCTGCGCCTCCAACCGCTCCCGCGCGGCGGCGTCGTGACCGTCAAGTCGCACTTCGACACCGTCGAGCAGGCCGCGCGCGCCTGCAGCGTCACGATCGCGAGCGGCGTCAAGCCCGCCATCCTCGAACTCCTCGACCCGCTCGCGGTGCGCAACATCGGCGCACACCTCGGCGTCGACCTGGGCCCTGGCGCCGTCGTGCTGGCCCGCACCGACGGCGCGGCGGCGGAGGCGGATGCCGACGCCCTCTCGGCGGTCATGCGTTCGCTCGGCGGCACCGTCGAGGTGACCTCGGACGCCGACGAGGGGGAGCGGCTGTTCGAGATCCGGCGCGCGTTCCACCCCTCCCAGGAGGCGCTCGGGACGGTGCTCATCGAGGACGTCTCGGTGCCGCGCAGCGCCCTCCCCGCGATGTTCGCCGCGATCGAGCGGATCGCCGCGAAGTACGGCCTCCGGATCCCGACGGTCGCGCACGCGGGCGACGGCAACCTGCACCCCAACTTCCTCTTCGAGGCCGACGTCGTCGACGGGCACCTCGACGTGCCCGAGCACGTCTGGTCGGCCGCCGACGAGCTCTTCCTCGACTGCCTGCGCCTCGGCGGCACCCTCACGGGCGAGCACGGGGTCGGCATCCTCAAGAAGCGCTGGCTGCGCGACGAGCTCGGCGACGACTCCCTGAACCTCCAGCGGCAGCTCAAGCAGGTGTTCGACCCGCTCGGGATCCTCAACCCCGGCAAGGTCTTCTGAGGGAATATCCGGAGATCCGGGCACGTTGTGCCTGATGTATGCCTAGCAACCTGATCGACTCCCGTCCCCGTCCGAACCTCGTGCCGCGGCCGACGATCGGTCGGCTCCGCCTGCGTCCGACGCGCCGCGGACGCGGGTTCATCGTCGGCGTCGTCGACGCCGTCGGGCCCGACACGAACGGTTTCGCCCCGCGTGACCGCGTCGCCTGGCGTGACACGGGGGAGCAGCTCGACGAGCTCATCCTCATCGACCAGGACGACGTGCTCGGCGTCCCCGGCTGGATCAGCGACGAGAAGGTGGTCTCCTACCTCGGCGCGGGCCTCATCGCGCGCGCCCTCGTCCGCACCCGGCCGTTCAGCCGCGGCGAGGCGGTGCGCGTCGAGTCGCACGACCCGCTCGTCGCGCAGATGACGGCGGCGTGGGCCCGATCGCTCGGCGCCCGCGTCGTCGACGACGAGGAGGCCGGCGTCGCGCGCATCTCCCTCCAGGACGACCGGATGGCGCGCCGCCGCGGGCTCGGAAGCCACGGGCGCCTCGCGCAGGCCGCCGTCGAGGTGTTCCAGGCGATCCGCGCCGGCGTCTTCGACGACGTGCCGATGCTCCCGGCCGGCGAGGGCCGCCTGGCCGCCTGAGCCTCGCGCGCCCTCCCCGGGCAGCGCCGTAGGCTGACGCCATGGGTTTCCTCCCCGTGCCGTCGCGCGCCGAGCTCTCCTCCGACGCGATCATCGCGGCGAACAGGTTCCAGGACGAACACCCCGGTCCGCTGTCCGCGCTCGATTACGCGCTGCTCACCAACGTCACCGTCTTCGAGTCGTACTCGCGCTGGTTCGACGTCAGGGAGGAACTCGAGCAGCTCGTCGGCGAACGCGCCGTGACGCTGCTCTCGCTCGCGATCTCCCGCGGCGTGCCCGCCCCGTTCCCGACGGCGTTCTTCGAGCAGGAGCTCCGCGACGGTCGCGACGATCCCGACAACCCGCAGGTGACCGAGGCCGAGGCGCTGCTGCTCGAGTGGGGTCGCGCCGTCGGCGCCGATCCGTCCGCGGTGCCCGCGGACCTCGTCGCGCGCGTCGAGGCGACGTTCAAGCCGTCGACGCGGGCCGTGCTCGCCGGATACGCGGGCCTCATGTACGCCGTGTGCGTGTTCTCGCTGCTCGCCCAGCTCGAACCGCCCGCCTCGCGCCGAGGATGAACGACAGCCTCCTCGTCGGGGTGCTCCTCGTGGGCGCCGCGGTGATCGTGCTCCAGGTGAGCGACGCCGTCGGGGCGCTCGTGGATGCCGCGACGGTGCGCGACAGCGACGAACCCGACGCCCTCACCCGGCGTCGCGGGCGTGAGCTGTTCTGGACGATCGCGCTCACCGCCGTGCTCGCCGTCCTCGTGGCTTACGGTGTAGACCGCGCGGCGCGGCTCGCCTGGGGTCCCGGTGCCGGGGTGCTGCTGCTCACCGCCCTCGCGGCGTTCGCGGTCGGTTGCGTCGGGGTGCTCGCCGTGCTGCGCCGGGAACGCCCCACCTACGCCCGGCTGCGGCGCGACCTGCGCGACCGCTCCACGTTCAGCCTCGAGACCGCCGAGCTCGCCGAGTTCGAGGCGCGCCTCGATCGGGCCGACCGCGTGCGGGCCCGCAGACCGCGCGCCGCCCTCGTGCTCCGCGTCGTCGGCCTGCTGCTCGTCGCGGCGGCCGGGACGCTCGCGGTGCTCGACCACCCCGCGCTCCTCGTCACGGTCGTCGTCGCGGCGATCGTGCACGTCGTCGCGTTCGTCGTCGCCCTGCGCGCCGACGTCGTGCGCCGGGAGCGGCTCGAGGAGGTGCTCGAGGCCCAGCGCGCCGAGGTCGCGGCCCTCCTCGAACGCGCGCGCATCCCACAGCGCGCGAGCGTTCCGGGGCTGCGTGACCGCGTGACGCGCGCGCTCGCGATCCTGCGTGAGAAACAGCGCTGAATCGATAGATTGTCAGCCATGGCCCAGGGCACACCCGACAACTCCGAGACCACGCCGACCGCGGGCGACGTCGCCGCAGCGGGGGCGAGCGCCTCGCAGGCGACCCCGACCGTGACGGCGCACGCCGCGTCGACGACGACCGTGCACCTGCCGCAGGAGGCGCCCGCGGAGGTCCGCGAGGCCACGCGCACCACCCCGCAGGACATCTTCGACGTCGACCCGCGCTGGCGTCCGGGGCTGCGCTGGACCCTCATCGTCGCCGCCGTCATCGTCGTCATCTCGGTGCTCGCCATCGCCGGCTACTTCCTCTACTTCCTCGGCGGCGGCCTCACCTTCGTCGGCGGCATCCTCGCGCTCATCCCGCTCGCGATCGTGCTCCTCGGGGTGCGCTGGATCGACCGCTGGGAGCCGGAGCCGCGGCTGCTCCAGCTGCTCGCCGTGCTGTGGGGTGCGGGCGTCTCGATCGGCGTCGCCATCGTCTTCGACTACGGGCTGTCGGTGCTGTACGCCGCGGCGGGGCTCGGCGAGAACCTGTCGATCCTGCTCCAGGTCGCCGTGCAGGCGCCCATCGTCGAGGAGTTCGCGAAGGGCCTCGGCCTCCTGCTCGTGTACCTCTTCGCGCGGCGCTACTTCGACGGCCCCGTCGACGGCATCGTCTATGCGGCGCTCATCGGCGGCGGGTTCGCGTTCACCGAGAACATCCAGTACTTCGCCCTCCAGATCGTCGAGTCGGGCGGGCTGGACCGCTCGGTCGCCGAGATCTTCTTCATCCGCGGGCTCCTGTCGCCGTTCGCCCACGTCATGTTCACGGCGTGCACGGGCTTCTTCATCGGGCTCGCGGCGCGCAAGGGCACGGCGCTCGGCGGCATCGGGATGTTCTTCCTCGGGCTCATCCCCGCGGTGCTGCTGCACATGTTCTGGAACGGCGTGCTGTTCTTCATCTACGACTTCTACGCGTACTACCTCCTCGTGCAGGTGCCGCTGTTCGCGATCGCCGTGGGGATCGTCATCCTGCTGCGGCGCCGCGAGCAGAAGATGACGCAGCTGCGGCTCGGCGAGTACGCGGCGGCGGGCTGGTTCAACGAGTCCGAGGTCAACACGCTCGGCACGGCCGCGGGCCGTCGCCAGGCGCTCGCGTGGGCGCGTCAGCGCGGCATGAAGGCCGTCATGAAGGAGTACATCAAGGACGCGACGCACCTCGCGTTCACGCGCAACCGCATCGTGTCGGGTCGTGACCGGATCGGGTCGCAGCAGGACGAGGCGCTCCTCCTCGCGCAGGTGGTGGAGTCGCGTCGCCGGCTCGCGGCGGCCACCCCGCTCGCGCACGGCACGACGCCGCCCGCGACCCCGCCCGTGGCGGCGCCCGAGAGCGCGACGCCTCCCGCCGGCTGAGCCGCGCCCCGTCGCGGGGCTCAGCCCCCCGAGAACGACGTGAGGATGTCGGCGAAGAAGCTCCACCCCCAGATGAGGGCGCCGAGCACGATGAGCACGATCGCGCCGACGCTCGCGGTGCGCTTGAGGCGGGCGCCCTCGGGGGCGACGACGTTCGCCGCGAACGGCTGCGCCGCGCGGTCGTCCTGGTAGCGGTCGGTCTGCGTGAGGGTCTTCGCGCCGACGGTCTCCACGATGCGCAGCAGCCGCTGGTACACGGCGGGCTGCCCGGCGGGGAACGGGCGCTGGGAGTAGACGAACATCCAGTCGTCGACGATCTCGACGTCGAACGGCGACGCCTCGTCGATGAGGAGCGCCATGAGGTCGGGGGTGAACACGTAGAGCGCGTCGCGCTCGTACTCCTTCGGGCAGTAGAGGGTGAAGTAGCGGTCGAAGTCGCCCTCGAGCGAGAGCACCTGGTCCTTCGCGAACGTCGCCGGGAGGTTGCTCCCGCCGAAGAGCCCGTTGTTCGCCTTCGAGTCGAGCACCATGTGCGGCAGGCGCCGGTCGAGCTTGATCGCGAGGAAGCCCCATGTGCGGGTCGTGCGGTTCTTACCCGATCCCGTCGTGTACTGGTAGTTGCCGAAGTCGAGGAAGCGGCCCTGCGCGGTGCGGAAGTGGTCGGTGGCCTTGCGGCTGTCGCCGATCTGGAAGATCGCGCCCGGGTAGGAGGGGCTCGCCGACGCCGGGGAGAAGACGAAGCCGTTGGCGCGTGCGAAGCGGTCGAGCTTGAGCCACGTGCCCCACCGGCCCGAGCCGGTGACGACGACGCGGAGGACGGCGTAGCCGATGAGGCCGAAGATGCCCGCGAACACGACGACGACGATCACCGAGATCGGGTTCCGGTCGATCGCCGTGACGGCGGTGAGGATCATGCCCCCGACGACGGGGACCATGACGAGCGCGAGCACCGTGAGCGCGAGCACGGCGATGAGGATCTGGCCGACCGACACCGTCGCCCACGGGGCACCCGACTCCTTCGCCTGGCGCTTGAACTCGGCGACCTCCTGCGGCGTGGGCGTCGTCAGCAGGGGGGAGTAGTCGACGGGATGCGCGGCCATGTCTTCATTCTGTCGGACCGCCGTTAACAGACTCATCGCCCAGTGGCGGGTCACTGACTCCGGCTCTGCTGGGCGATGAGTTGTTCTGGATCCAGGGTGCACCCGCTCACCGCGAGTCGTCAAGACTCGAGTCGGAGTGCGGGTCAGAGACTGAGCATGTACGACGTCGCGGCGATCGCGAAGCCGGTCGCGGCGAGTCCGACGATCGCCGTGATGATGGTGAGCGCGAGATCGCGCCGCGGGCCGTGCTGGGTAGTCGTCATGTGATGCCCCCTCGTCCTGGGACCGAGCGTAGGAGCGGCGGTGAGTTGGCCCAGGGGGGTTGACACGGGGGTGCCGACGTCCCCCGGAGGAGGGTCAGCCTCGCACGCACGACCCCGACGAGACCCGGTCGTCGAGCCCCGCGGCCGCCGTGGCGACGGGCTGGAGCTCGGTCGTCGTCATCGCGTAGCCCAGCTCGGGGTCGTCGGCGCTCCGGGCGAACACGACGCCGGCGACGCGTCCGTCGGTCGTGAGGAGCGGCCCGCCCGAGTTGCCCGGCTGCACGACCGCGGCGAGCGTGTAGATCTCGCGCGGCGACCGGCTCGACCCGTAGATGTCGGGGATGAGCTCGGTCGACACGGCGAGCACCTCGGCGGCGCCGGTCGTGAACGGGCCGCCGAACGGGTAGCCCTCGATCGCGCCCCGGTCGCCGACGGCGAGCACGGGGGAGAGGGCGAGCGGTGGACTGCGGAGTCCGTCGACGGCGACGACGGCGAGGTCGTCGACGGTGTCGAGGTAGACGACGCGCCCTTCGAGGGTCTGGCCGCCCGGCGCCTCGACGATGGGCTGGTCGACGCCCGCGACGACGTGCGCGTTGGTGACGATGCGGTCGGTCGCGACGACGAACCCCGTGCCCGTCTGGTTCTGCCCGCACGCGAAGGCGGTGCCGCCGATGCGGACGACGGACTGCGCGGCGGCGGTGAGCGGGTCGGTGTCGGTCGGGACGTCGGGCACGCCGGGGGAGTCGACGACCCCGCCGAGCGCGTCGCCGATGACGGGCAGCCCCTCCTCGAGCACGGCGGCTCGGAGGCGCGAGAGCGCGGCGTCGAGCGGCGCGGGTGTCACGGAGTCGATCGCGCGCAGCACGTACGACCCGGAGATCGCCTGGCTGAAGAGCGGCACGCCCATCGCGCCGACGCCGCCGGCGACGAGGGAGAACGAGAGCGCCGCGATGACCCCGTTGGCGAGTCCGCCCGCGAGTCGGCTCGCCCCGCCCGGGCCGTCGCGGTCGCGGTCGCGGTCGCGGATGCCGCGGCCGATGCGGGCGCCGAGGGCGTGGCCGCCGAAGAGCAGCACGAGCGACACGGCGACGATGACGGCGATGCGCCAGAACGGGTCGGGCACGGCGGCGGAGAGCAGGGGGATGGCGAGGAACGCGACGGCGCCCCCGGCGACGACGCCGAGGATGGCCCCGAGGCTGCGGGCGAGCCCGTTGCGCACGCCTTCGCCGATGAAGACGAGCAGGACGAGCGCGAGCAGCACGTCGAGCAGGCGTTCGGCGATCATCGGCTCCAGTCTGGACGATCCCGCGGCGCGAGGCGGGGAGGTCTAAGTCGCGATGTCGTGGTCGAGCAACGTGAAGTCGTCGGGCAGCCGGAACCGGACGGATGGCGGCGCGGCGTCGAGCCGCTCGATGCGGGTGCGCATGTCGGCGACGGCCGCGTCGCTGCCCGCGAGCTCGCGGTCAGGCCACCCGGGGCGCGCGAGCATCCCGAGGCCCATGCCGGGTCCGACGACGAGGGTCGCGGTGGAGGTGCGTCCGTCGACCTCCGCGGGGACGTCGATGCGCTCGACGCGGTCGTGGGCGATGAGGAGCCGCGCGAGTTCGAACGCGGTGTCGGCGACCTCGTCGACCGTGTCGATCGAGTGCCCCTGCCAGAGCAGAGTCTTCAACGCCTGGTTCCCTTTCACGCCGCGGGTGCGGGTCCACTGTAGGAACGGGCGCGTGCGACGGGTAGGGCGGTGAAAACCGGTTCGGTTTGTGCTAGCCGACGCGCGGCCGCGGATTCTTTGTTACGACCTATTGCGATATATCGGAATATGTCGTACAGTGGGTCCCGACCACAGAATCGATGACCAAGGAGAACCCATGCACCGCATGAACCACCCCCGCGGGTTCCGCCACGGAACCCCGCCCGTCCCGAACCCCCGCTACCGCCACCCCGGCGCGCCCCACCCGGGAGCCGACTACATGGGCTTCCTCGGCGGCCCCGCCTTCGGCCCGCGCGGCTTCGGCGGCCGTGCCCGCAAGGGCGACGTGCGCAGCGCCATCCTGTCGCTGCTCGCCGAGGCCCCCACCAACGGCTACGGCCTCATCAAGGCCATCCAGGCGAAGACCGAGGGAGCCTGGCGCGCGAGCCCCGGCTCCGTGTACCCGACGCTCCAGCAGCTCGTCGACGAGGGCCTCATCGCCCCCACGTCCGACGGCGCCCGCGCCGAGTACGCGCTCACCGACGAGGGTCGTGCATACGTCGCCGACCACGCCGACGAGATCGAAGCCGCCTGGTCGAAGTCCCGCGCGCCGTGGAAGGAGCAGGGCGACCTGCTCGTCGCCGCGCGCAAGCTCGCCGGCGTCGTGCGCCAGGTCGCGAGCGAGGGCACCCCGGAGCAGCGCGCCACCGCGACCGAGAAGCTCGACGGCCTGCGCCGCGAGCTCTACCGGATGCTCGGCGAGTAAGCCCTCAACCCTCACGCCCGGCGGCGTCGAGCGCCCGCTCGAACGCCGCCGCGGCGTCCTCGGAGAACAGCACGAACGTGACGACCTCGACGGATGTCGGGGTCGTCATCGTCGTCTCGACGGCGACGCGGGCGGCATCCTCGAGCGGCCAGCCGTACGCACCCGCGCTCACCGCCGGGAAGGCCACCGTTCGCGCCCCGAGCTCGTCGGCGACCCGGAGGCTCTCCCGGTAGCTCGACTCGAGCAGCGCCGTGCGGTCCTCCCGCGCGGAGAACACCGGGCCGACCGTGTGGATGACCCACCGCGCGGGCAGTGCACCCGCCGTCGTCGCCACGGCCCGTCCCGCAGGCAGCCCGTCGGGGAGCGTCGTCGCGCGCAACTCCCGGCACGCCTCGAGGATCGCCGGGCCGCCCGCTGCGTGGATCGCGCCGTCGACGCCTCCGCCGCCGAGCAGCGAGCTGTTGGCGGCGTTGACGACGGCGTCGGCCGCGAATCGCGAGATGTCGCCGCGGTGCAGTCGGATGACGGGCATGGGGTCCAGTATGGGCGGCCCTCGTTCGGGGGGGCGACGAGGCGTCCCGGCGCCCTCTATCGTGTAGGCGGGAAGGGCGCCATGGATCAGGGAACGGTGCCGGACACCGCGAGTTGGACCCTCCGCTCGCGCGGGCCGGCTCATGCGGCGAGCCATCGCTGTCTCGCGCTCCAGCGCCGCGCCCGGCCGCGCGGCCCGCTCGCGCGGTTGTTCGGGGTGAGCCCGCTGCATCCGGATGCCGTCGCCTGGTTCCGGGGCGCGCTCGCCGAGCGGCGCGTCGGCCGGGTCCTGGGTCGTCTCGGCGACGGCTGGCGCGTGCTGCACGCCGTGCCGTACGGCGAGGACGGCGGCGACATCGACCACCTCGTCATCGGCCCCGCCGGGGTCTTCACGATCAACGCGGCGGCGCACGCGCCCGCGGCCGTCGACGAGGCGCGGGCGGCGTCGCGGTTCCTGAGCCGCGCGACGGGTGCGACCGTCGACGCGACCCCGCTCGTCGCCCTCGTCTCGTCGGCGGCGCCCGCGCCCGCGGCGCTCGGAGCGCCCGTCGCGGTCCCGGCATCGCGTCTCGTCCGCTACCTGAGCTCGCGCCCGACGCGGCTCGCTCCCGACGTCGTCGCAATCGTGACGCGCGCCGCGGAGGAGTGGACGACGTGGCGTCCGTTCGGCGTCGACCTCCCGGTGCACACCGATCCCGACGCCGCCTTCGCCCGGCTGCACGCCGACGTCGTCGGCGCGCGGGTCGTCCGGGCCGCGTGGGGTGCGCTGGCCCTCGCCGCGGTCGTCGTCGCCCTCGTCGCCTCCGCCTCCGGCGCCGTGTCCTAGCCGCTCGACCCCGGATCGCATCGGGGGTTGACCGCGGGGGTCGTGTCCCTAGGATGGGGGACATGACGGTCGCCTACCCGCCGACCGGCCTCGCAGTACCGCAACTCGAATCCCCCCGCCTCGAGTCCCCCCTGGCGTGTTCGGCCTGCGGCACCCGTGCCGGTTCCCCCCGAGAGCCCTTCTGCGCCCACTGCGGGGCGCGCGTCGCGATCCCCGTGCGCACCGGCGTCGCGTCGCTCGCGGCGACCCGGTCGCTCCAGTTCGCCGGCCTCGCGGTCGCGACGAACGTCCTCGTCGGCGGCGCCTCGTTCGGCGTCGTCTACCTGCTCTCCGACGCCGCCCGCCTCACCGAGGCCGCCGTCGGCCTCGAGGCGCTGCGCCTCCTCCTCGTCGGAGTGCTCCTCGTCACCGCGATCCGGTTCGGCATCCGAGGCCTGCGGCAGACGCGCGACGGGATGCTGCGCCGCCGCGGCTGGGCGATCGCCGGGATCGTCGTGTCCGGGCTCTACGGGCTCCTCGTGACGGGCTCGTTCGTCGCGACCGCGCTGCTCTACCTCTTCGTCCTCTGATACCATCGCAAGGTTGCCGTTCGATCGGCCGCGGATACAGAGAGCTCGCACATCGGGTGCCGGGCGCCGCGCAACGAGGAGAAGGAGGGGATCCCATCTATGGCTCTTGACGCTGAGACCAAGAAGGCGATCATCGACGAGTACGCTACCCAGCCCGGTGACACCGGATCCCCCGAGGTCCAGGTCGCGATCCTGACCAAGCGGATCAAGGACCTCACCGAGCACCTCAAGGAGCACAAGCACGACCAC
>Ga0065721_10004304_pt1 | contig 31804 bp, 27 predicted proteins | sample Mesricmetagenome_FD_59108 | JGI IMG/M metagenome (GOLD analysis project Ga0065721, IMG submission 59108) | Mesophilic microbial community from rice straw/compost enrichment Sample: eDNA_1 v2 (version 2) | ecosystem: Engineered > Solid waste > Grass > Composting > Bioreactor | place: USA: Davis...
TCGGCCGGCGGCCCGCCGATGCGCGCCGCTCCTTCGGCTATTCCCGGCTCGAAGTGCTGGCCGGGCTCATCAACGCCCTTACCCTCTTCGCCCTGGTGGGCTGGATCGCCTATGAGGCGGTGCAGCGTTTCCTCGAGCCCCATGAGGTCCTGGCCGGCCCCATGTTCGTGGTGGCGATGCTGGGTCTCCTGGTCAACCTCACCGTCTTCTGGGTGCTTTCGCGCGCCGATGCGGACCATGTGAACATCAAGGGCGCGCTGCTGCATGTGCTGGGCGACCTGCTCGGATCGGTCGGCGCCATCGCCGCCGCCATCATCATCTGGCTCACCGGCTGGATGCCCATCGATCCGATCCTGTCGGTCCTGGTCAGCCTCCTGATCCTGCGCAGCGCCTGGGCCCTGTTGATGCGCACCTTCAACATCCTCATGGAAGGCGCCCCCGACGGTTTCGAGCCCGACCGCCTGCAGGCCGACCTCGCCGCCGCCATTCCCGGCCTCGCCGGCGTCGGCCACCTGCATGTCTGGTCGCTGTCCTCCGGCCAGACCATGGCCACGCTCGAAATCCGGCTGGAGCCCGGGGCCGATCCGGCGGCCATTACCCAGGCGGTGCGCCGGACCCTGCTCGAGGATCACGGCGTCAACCACGCCACGATCGAGATCGATTGGAACGGTGAGGGCCTGACCTGCCAGGCGAGGCCCTAGATGGCCCGGGCAAAGCGCGCCGCCGCCCGCCCGGCCACCCGCCCGGTGGCGAGGCATGCGGTCAGCAGATAGCCCCCGGTCGGCGCTTCCCAATCCAGCATCTCGCCGGCGACGAACAGGCCCGGGACGGCTTTGAGCATGAAATCCTCATCCACCCCGTCCCAGGTAACGCCGCCGGCGGCCGAGATCGCCTCCGCGATCGGCCGCGGGCGCCGGACCGGCAGGCGCAGCGCCTTGATCTGCCGGGCCAGTGTCGCATTGTCGAGCCCGCCCGGCTCGGGCAAGGCCTCCCGCAACAGGCCGAGCTTGACCCCATCGAGCCCCGCCCCCTTGCGCAGCCGGTTGGCGAAGCTCGCCTTGCGCGGCTGCCGCTCCAAGTCCCGGGTCACCCGCTCCAGCGTCCGGCCCGGCACGAGGTCGAGCACGAGTTCCGCGACGCCATCGCGCTCCAGTGCATCGCGCAAGGCGGCCGCATGGGCATAGACCAGGCTGCCCTCGATGCCCCAGCGGCTGATCACGAATTCGCCCGGCAGCGTCCCCGCCGCACTGGTCGCCGATATGGCCTTGACCGGCATGCCGGCGAAACGCTCGGCAAAGAGCGGGCTCCAATCGGTCTCGAAGCCGCAATTGGCCGGCCGAAACGGCACCAGATCGACACCCCGCGCCGACAACAGCGGCGCCCAGGCGCCGTCCGAACCCAGGCGCGGCCAACTGGCGCCACCCAGCGCCAGCACCACCGCATCGAAGGCTTCGCTGACCCGGCCTTGCGGCGTCTCGAACAGCAGGCCCTCCCCCTCGAAGCCGGTCCAGCGATGCCGGGTGCGGATATCGACGCCCAATCCGGCCAGCCGCCCCAGCCAGGCGCGCAGCAGGGGCGAGGCCTTCATCGCCTTGGGAAAGACCCGGCCCGAGGAGCCGACAAAGGTTTCGACGCCCAGCCCCGCGCACCAATCGCGCAGCGCCTGGCTGCCAAAGCCGTTCAAGGCCGGCGCCAGACGGTCCCGGGCGGCGCCATAGCGGCCGAGCAGCACCGCATGGTCCTCCGCATGGGTGATGTTGAGCCCCGACTTGCCGGCCATGAGCAATTTGCGGCCCACGCTCGGCATGGACTCGAAAAGGCTCACCTCGGCGCCGGCCAGGGCCGCCGCTTCGGCGGCCATCAATCCGGCCGGCCCGCCGCCCACAATGCCGATCCTGCCCTTGCCCATACGCGCCGCCCTTTCGATCCGCGCCCCCATACCATGTTGGGGCCGGGAAAGCCCGCCCTCGTTAAGCTCCGCTTCGCAAAGCGTGCGTGACTAGCCTCGATGGGCGGCGATCAGGAGCATCATCGGCCGCTCCAGCTCTTCGGCGAGGCCCGGATTCGCAAGGATTTGAGCCTCCGTGGGCGCAAATTCCTCGACCCGGTCCAACCGGAATCCCGCGCTGATGAGCGTATTGAGAAGCGTGCCCATGGTCCGGTGATATTTGAGCACGCCATCGGCGAACCAATTGGTGCGACGCTCGCCTTCTCGCGCATAGCCATTGACCGGCCAGGTCTTGCGCCCCTCCCCGTCTTCTATCCAATGCGGCTGCGAAGCGGCCATGAAGATGGGATGCTCGATGGTGAAGACCAAATCGCCGCCCGGAACCAGCGCACGATGCATCATCGCGACGAGACGTCCAAAATCCTCGACATAGTGAAAGGCCAGCGCGCTGTAGACGAGTTCGACGCTCTGCGCAGGCAATTCGAGCGTATCGAGATCGGCGATCCGGTATTCGATCGCCGCGTCGTCGGTGTCGGCGCGAGCGCGTTCGATCATCTTCTCGGAAAGATCGTACCCCTTTACCGCCGCGGCCCCCTGCTGCCGCATCCAGCGGGATGCCCAGCCGAAGCCGCAGCCGAGATCGGCGACGCGCTTGCCCGTCACCGGCGGCAACATTGCCTTGATGGCGTCCCATTCAGGCGCGCCGTCCAGGCCGTGGACCTGCCGAGGAAGCTGGCTGTAGCCAGCGAAGAATTTCGGATCGTCGTAGATATTCTGTGCCATGTTCAATTCCTTTGGAAAAATTGGACGAGGCACGAGCCATGCCGAAAAACCTCGTCCGCAAGGGCGAGGCCGGTATCGGCATGTCGCTTGATCAGGTCGCGCGCGCTACGCCCCGGCATCCCCCAGATGAGATGCCGGCCAAGCGGGTGACAATGTGGGTGTCCTCTTCGACCATAATGCAATGCTTATCGAGAAGCACGGCCCGGTCAAGCGCCGTGCAGACAATCAGGCCGGATCAGCTCAACGCGCCGCCCAGTTCAGGCCGCGGCGGATGATCGTGCGCATCTGCGGAACCTCGAATTCCTTCGAGACATGGCCCAGCGAGGAATAGAAGACGCGCCCCTTGCCATGCTTGCGCTTCCACACGACCGGCATGGTCACCCCATCGATCCAGGCGGCATGCTCACCGGTGAAGGTGGTCGTGGCCAGCACTTCGTTGGAGGGATCGACATGCATGTAATATTGTTCGGAGCGATAGGGGAAGCTCTCGATCCCTTCCATTACCGGGTCGTCCGGCCGGGTCACATCCACGCGATAGTCGATGATATTGCCCGGATGGGCGACCCATTGGCCGCCGACCATGAACTGGTAGTCGACAGCCTCGCGGAAGGCGTCGGCCATGCCGCCGTGATAGCCACCCAGCCCTACGCCGCCTTCCACCGCCGCGCAGAGATTGGCCAGTTCTTCCTTTTCGATCTTGCTCATGGTGAAGATCGGCACGATGAGGCTGAGATCATGGATGACCGGATCGGCGAAAGCCTCCGTGGTGTTTTCCACATAGACGGTGAAGCCGTCTTCCTCCAGCATCGACTTGATAATGGCGGCGCATTGCTCGGGCTCGTGCCCGCTCCATCCACCCCAGACGATCAGTGCCTCACGCATGTGACTCTCTTCCTTATCGACTTGCCATCGGTCCGCGCCCGCAGCGCCGGCCCATTTTCAGGTGATACGCGCAGCGGGCCCGGTCGTGCTCCAGGGCGCGCCATACAATTCGCTCAGCGCGACGGCGGCGGCGCCGCGCGCCCAGGCCTCGTCGCCGATTTCGTCGATGACGATATTGGTAACGGCCCTGAGCGGTTCGGTCAGCGCCCGCTCGAATGACGCTTGCAAGGGCTCGATGAGATCGCGGCCCAACGCCAGGCTCGATCCGACGAGAATGACCAAGGGCGGCGCGAAGAGCCCCGCCAGATTGGCGATCGCTATCCCCAGGGCCTCGCCTGCCCTGCTGGCCGCCGCGGCAAAACCGTCATTGCCCTCTTCGAGGAGCCGGCGCACGTGGCTCATGCCGCGTCCCACGCGCATCGCCTCGCGCAGCCGCAGATCGGCATTCTCTTCGTCGAGGATGGCCTTCTCGCTGGCGATATCGGCCAGGCGCAGCGATTGCGCATTGGAGACACCCATCATCATGTGCCCCAAGTCCAGGCTCAGTTCGCGCGCACCGCGGAAAATCTGGCCGTCATGCATCACCCCAAGGCCCAGGGAATCCTCGAGCGACACCAGGACGAAATCGTCGCATTGGCGCGCCTGACCGAACCAGTGCTGCGCCTTGGCAATGGCATTCGCGTCACTCTCGACGATGGTGGCGACGCCGAGCCGCTTGCCCATGAAGGCCGCGAGCGGCACGTCATTGCCCTGCAGAATCGTGCTGGAACGCACCCGACCCGATCCATGCTCGACGATTCCCGGGACCGCCAGGGCAACCGTGGTCACGTCCGCCAGCCCGAGCCCGGCATCGAGCACGCAGCGCCGCACCCCGTCTTCGACCAGGTCAGCCAGCATATCCAGGGGCAAGGCACTCACCCGGACCGGCACGCTGAGATGCGCCAGCACCACCCCTTCGAAATCGGTGACCACGAAGAAAATGCCGCTCGACGTAATCTTGGCCCCGACCACCCGGGCGGCGGAAGCATTCAGTGTCAGCATGACGCGGGGACGTCCGCGATTGGCGTTGTCGCGCCGCAGATCGCCCTCATGGCGCGTGACGATCAGCGAATCGTCCAGTAGCGAAGCCGTGATGGCCGAGATGGTTGTCGCCGACAATTGCGTGCGCTCGCCGATCTCGACGCGGGAAATCGAGCCGCTGCGGCGAATGGTGTCGAGCACATGGAACCGGTTGATGGCACGCATCAATTCGGGATCGGCCGTCTTCATCCTGGCTGGTCTCCCCCTCCCGCCATTTTACAAACATAGCGGATTTAATTGATGCCTCTTTGGCACGAATGCGCCGCACAGCACAAGGGCGAAGCAGCCAACTCCGTGACCTCACAGAGTTCGCCACTTGACAGCGACCGGCGGACGCGTCCTAATTAATTTGTAATCGGGATAAAAAGTCCCTGGGAGGAAATCATGAACATGTCTTTCGGCCGCCTGGCGCGGCATCGGCTTGCTATTGCCTTGAGCGCGGCCGCCCTGATGGCAGGGGTTTCTTCGGCCTCCGCACAATCGGTCATCAAATGGCTGCACCTGGAAACCAATGCCGAGCGTCTCGGCACCTGGCAGGAAATCGCGGCCGCCTATGAAGCCGAACACCCCGACGTCAAGATCGAGTTCCAGTTCCTTGAGAACGAAGCTTTCAAGGCCAAGCTGCCGACGCTGCTGCAATCCAATGAAGCGCCGTCCATGTTCTACACCTGGGCCGGTGGTGTGCTGAAGGCGCAGATGCAGACCGGCGCCATCCGCGATATCACCGCCGCCATGGACGCCGATGGCGGCGCCTGGCGCAATTCGATCAATCCCGCCGCCGTGGCCGCCATGACGTTCGAGGACAAGGTCTGGGCCGCACCGATCCAGTCCGGCGTCGTTTCTTTCTTCTACAACAAGGAATTGTTCGAGCAGGCCGGCGTGGATGGCACCGCCATCGCCACCTGGGACGACTTCCTGGGCGCGGTTCAAAAGCTCAAGGATGCCGGCATCACGCCGATTGCCGGCGGCGGCGGCGACAAGTGGCCGCTCCACTTCTACTGGTCGTACCTGGCCATGCGCGAACTCGGCCATGACGGCTTCGAAGCGGCCAAGAATGGCGAAGGCTTTACCGGCGAAGGCTTCGTCGCCGCCAGCCAGAAGCTGATCGATCTCGGCGCCATGCAGCCCTTCCAGGAAGGCTATCTCGGCGCCACCTGGCCCGATGCCATGGCCACGTTTGCCGATGGCCGCGCGGCCATCGTCCTGGGCTTCGAGAACACCGCCACTCCGACCATCCAGCGCGGTGCGGCGACCGATGGCGAAGGCCTGGCGCAGGACAATATCGGGCGCTTCCCCTTCCCGGTGGTGGAAGGCGCGCCCGGGCTGATCACCGATGATTTCGGCGGCATCAATGGCTGGGTGGTCACCACCAATGCCCCGCCGGAGACCGAGGATTTCCTCAAGTTCTTCACCAATGCGGAGAACTCCGCCAAGATCGCCGAGCGCAATGCCATCCTGCCGACCACGATCGGGGCCGAAGTGGGCGTGAAGGATCCCTCCATGGCGGAAGCCGCGGCGCAGAAGGCCCAGGCGACCTGGCATCAGAACTATCTCGACCAGGATCTCGGACCCAATGTCGGCCGTGTGGTCAACGACATGTCCGCCGAACTGGCTGCCGGACAAATCTCGCCCGAGGATGCCCTCCAGCAAATCCAGGACGCCTTCTCACTCGAGATGTGATCGGAGCCGCCGTCGCACCGGATCGGTGCGGCGGCGGTCTTGCCTGAAATCCTATCCGGAGCGCCCTCATGAGCCAGACCAGTTCGATCAGCGCACCACGGGCATTATCCGCCCGCACACCCGCCATCGCCCGCCGCAAGAGCAACCGCGTGCGCGGCACCTGGCCGGTTCTGGTACTGTTCCTGCCCCCGGCCCTGCTGCTCTTCACCGTCTTCGTCATCCTGCCCATGGGCGAAGCGGCCTGGTATTCGTTCTACAATTGGAACGGCTACGGCCTGCCCACGCAGTGGATCGGCACCAAGAATTACGAGCTGATCTTCAACAATGGCGCGTTTCGCCAGGCCCTGATCAATAACGGCCTGATCATCCTCGTTTCCATCGTCATCCAGATCCCGCTGGCCCTGTGGATCGCCACCATGGTGACGCATCGGATCAAGGGCGCGGTCATGTTCCGGCTCCTGTTCTTCCTGCCCTATGTGCTGGCCGACGTCGCCGCCGGCATGATCTGGCGCTTCGTCTATGACGGCCAGTTCGGCCTCGTCGCCGGTATCTTCAATGCCATGGGCATGAGCGCACCGTTCTGGCTCGCCGACCGGCAGGTCGCCTTCTATGCGGTGCTCGGCGTGATCGTCTGGAAATATTTCGGCTTTCACATGATGCTGTTCGTGGCCGGGCTGCAATCGATCGACAAGAGCGTGCTGGAAGCCGCCGACATCGACGGGGCGACCGGCTGGCAGAAATTCTACCGGGTCACGCTGCCCATGCTGGGCTCGACCGTCCGCCTGTCGGTCTTCTTCGCGGTGATCGGTTCGCTGCAATTGTTCGACATGATCATGCCGTTGACCGGCGGTGGACCGTCCAATGCCACCCAGACCCTGGTTACCTTCCTCTACAGCTTCGGCGTCATGCGCATGCAGGTCGGGTTCGGCTCGGCCGTCGGCGTCGTGCTCTTCGTCATCTGCGTCGTCCTCGCTTTCAGCTACAAGCGGATCTTCATGAAAAATGACTGAGACAACCGCACCGATCGACGCCGCCACCGCCAGCTCCGGCGGCCGCAGCGAGCGCCTGCCGACCAAGATCTATCTCTATACGAGCCTCACGATCCTGGCGGCGATTATCATCATTCCGCTCGTGACCACGGCTCTGGGCGGCTTCAAGACCCTTGGCGAATTGCGTGGCAATCCGTTCGGCCTGCCGTCCGACTGGCAATGGGAGAATTACGGCGGCATCCTCTTCAGCCAGCGCTACTGGCTGCAAATGGGCAATTCCCTCCTGATCGCGGGCCTTACAGTGTTCCTGACCCTCGCCTTTTCGGCGATGGCCGCCTTCGCCTTTGCCCATGTCAAATTCTTCGGCTCCGGTTTCCTGCTCAATTATTTCCTGATCGGGCTGATGTTTCCGGCGGCGACGGCGATCCTGCCGCTTTTCATCCGCATCCGCGACCTGGGGCTGCTCGATACCTATTGGGGTGTGGTGCTGCCACAGGTGGCCTTCGGACTGGGTATGAGCATTCTCCTGTTCCGCAATTTCTTCCGCAACCTGCCCAGCGAATTGTTCGACGCGGCCTTTGTCGATGGTGCGGGCTATATCCGCTTCTTCTGGAGCATCACCCTGCCGCTCAGCCGGCCGATCATCGCCACGGTGGGCATCATCTCCTTCGTCGGCAGCTGGAACAGCTACATCCTGCCCCTGATCATGCTCAACTCGGAGAGCAAATATCCCTGGCCGCTCGGCATCATGGTCTATCGCGGCGAATTCTCGACCGATTGGCAGCTCATCCTCGCCTTCATCACCCTCACCATCCTGCCCACCGTGATCGTTTTCTTCGCGGCGCAGAAACACATCATCGCCGGGCTGACCGCCGGCGCCGTCAAGTAAGGAGCCAGCTATGGCCGGACTGGAACTGCGGAACATAGCCAAGAGCTACGGCTCGGTGTCGGTGATCGAGGGCATCAACCTCAGTGTCGAGGACGGCGAATTCGTCGCCCTGGTCGGCCCTTCGGGCTGCGGCAAGTCGACAATCCTGCGCATGGTCGCCGGGCTGGAGGACATTACCGGCGGCGACATCCTGATCGGCGACAATGTGGTCAATGAACTGACCCCGCGCGAGCGCAACATCGCCATGGTCTTTCAATCCTATGCCCTCTATCCGCATATGAGCGTCTACAAGAACATGGCATTCAACCTCGAACTCTCCGGCAAGCCCAAGGACGAGATCGACCGCCGCGTCCGCGAGGCCGCCCGCATGCTTGAGCTCGAGCCGCTGCTCGACCGGAAGCCCAACCAGCTTTCGGGCGGCCAGCGCCAGCGCGTCGCCATGGGCCGCGCCGTGGTGCGCGACCCGGCGGTCTTCCTGTTCGACGAACCGCTCTCCAATCTCGACGCCAAGCTCCGCGTGCAGATGCGCAGCGAGATCAAGACCCTGCACCGCAAGGTCGGCGTGACCTCGATCTATGTCACCCACGATCAGGTCGAGGCCATGACCCTGGCCGACCGGGTCGTCGTGCTCAATCACGGCGTGATTCAACAGGAAGGCTCGCCGATGGAATTGTATCGCCGGCCGGCCAACCTGTTCGTGGCCGGGTTCATCGGGTCGCCGGCGATGAACTTCTTCGATGCGGTGATCGAGGGCGGCACTGCGCGAACGGCCAATGACCTCACCTTCCCCTTCGTTTCCGATCAGCAATTGGTGGACGGGCACAAGGTGGTGGTCGGCATTCGTCCCGAGCATTTCCTGACCGGCGGGGCGCTTGCCGGCGAAGTCACCTTCGTCGAGCCGACCGGCGGACAGACTTTCGTGACGCTCGATCTCGCCGGCCACCAGACCATGGTTCTGGTTTCGAGCGAGCAGGATATCGACACGGGCGCCGGTCTCTCTGTATCCGCACCGATCGAGCGCACCTACATATTCGACGCGGAAGCCGGAAACCGCCTCAGTCGCAACTGAAATCGGGGTCGATGCATTGCACCGGCCCCTCAGGTGCGCTCGGAAGGGTAAGCCTGCGAACCGCCTGGCCTACCAGTTCGTCAGCGTGCCATCCTGCCGGTAGAAGAGCGGCAGGCTTGTCTGCTCAAAGGGATAGCGGGCGAGGCCGTCCCAATCGACCTCCAGGCCGAGCCCGGGCGCATCGGAGGCAAAGAGCCAGCCATCTTCCCAGCGATGGGAACTCGTAATCACATCGGCGAGGCTTTCGCCCGGACGACGAGGCAATTCCTGCACCAGCATGTTGGGCGTCGCGAGGTTGAAATGGAGGCAGGCGGCGGTCGAGACCGGCCCGATCGGATTATGCACCGCCACATCGATGAAATGGGTCTCGCACCATCCCGCGATCTTGCGGGATTCGGTGAAGCCGGCCGCAATGCACATATCGATGCGGGCATAATCGATCAGTTCTTCCTCGATCAGCGCCCGGAACTGCCACTTGGTGCCCAATTGCTCGCCGGCCGCAATCGGCACGGCAGTCTGCTGGCGCAGCCGCCGATAGGATTCGGGGTTCTCGACCCGCAAGGGATCCTCGATGAACATCGGCCGATAGGGCTCCACGCCGCGGCAGAGGCGCACGGCATCGGGCACGCTGGTGCGCGTATGGGCGTCGAAGGCCAGCTCGATTTCAGGCCCGAGCTCGGTGCGCAGCAGCCGGAAGGCCTCGATGGTCCAGTCTACGGCGTGACGTGGATCATAGAGCGTGTCACCGAACGGGCCACTGTCCCAGCGCAGGCAATTCCAGCCTTCGACCATCCGCTGGCGCGCAACGCCCAGCAATTCCTCCGGCGTGGCCGCCGCCATATGGCAATAGGTATCGACCTTGTCGCGCACCTTGCCGCCAAGCAATTGATAGACCGGCACGCCCAACGCCTTGCCCTTGATATCCCAGAGGGCGATATCGATGGCGGCGATGGCGGCGGCGAGAACCTGATTGGACGGATGGAAGCCGCTGCGCCACATCAGTTGCCAAAGATGCTCGGAACGCATCGCGTCCTGGCCGATGAGCAAGGGCGCCAGGGCATCGATGATGCCGGCAACACCCCCTTCGCGCGAGGTAAGCCCGCCTTCGCCGATCCCGACAATGCCCTCGTCGGTCTCGACCTTGACGAACAGCATGGTCCGCCATTCCTTGACGAGATAGGGGGTGACCGCAACGATCTTCATTTCACACTACTCTCTGGGAAAACACGGTGGCCCCTTGGCTCACCAATTGGTCACCGAACCATCGCGGCGGTTGAGCATGGGTGCGTTCCAGAACTTGAAATCCTGTTTGAGCACCAGGTCTTCATTGACTTCGACGCCAAGGCCCGGCGCCTCGGGCACGGGATAAACGGCCCGCTCGAGGCGCGGCTGCACCGGAAAGAGGTCGGAATTGTCGAAACCGAGATGAGTTTCGGCGGGCGAGGAGCGGGTTTCGAGCCAGGAGAAATTGGCCACCGCCGCCGCGAAATGCACCGTCGCCGCGGTGCAGATCGGACCCAGCGGGTTATGCGGCATCATGTCGACATAATGCGCCTCGCTCCAGCCGGCGATCTTCATCGCCTCGGTCAGCCCGCCGACATTGCAGATATCGATGCGATTGAACTGGTGAATGTCGCGCTCGATATAGGGCAGGAACTGCCACTTGGATGCAAATTCCTCGCCGATGGCGAAGGGAATGTCGGTCATGCGGCGCAGCGATTCATAAGCCTCCGGGGTCTCGTCCCGGATCGGTTCTTCGAGAAAATCCAGCGTGCCGCGCGGCATTTTCTGGCAGAAGCTGGCGGCCTCGGCCACCGAGAGGCGATGGTGATAATCGACCCCCAGCACCACTTCGTCGCCCAGAACCTCGCGCGCCTTCGTGCACCATTTTGCGGTGACAGGGATATGCTCGCGCGGCTCGTAGATCGTCTCTTCGTGCCCGGAGGGGGAGAGCCGCATGGCCGTCCAGCCCGCTTCCATCAGCATCTGCGCCTGCTCGATCATCGCCTCGCCCGGCTCGCCGGAAGTCGTCGCGAAAGTGGGGATATGGTCGCGTTGCTTGCCGCCGAGTAATTGATAGACCGGCACGCCCAGCGCCTTGCCCTTGATGTCGTAGAGGGCGATGTCGATGGCCGATTGCGCCGCCGCCAGCACCCGTCCGCCTTCGAAATACTGGCTACGATAGAGCTTCTGCCAGATGCCGCCGATTTTGAACGGGTCCATCCCGACGATGAGTTCGGCGAAGTGTTCGAGCGCGCCGACCACGGCTTTCTCGCGGCCCGTAAGGCCGCTTTCGCCCCAGCCGAAAATGCCCTCGTCGGTCTCGACCTTGACCAGGAGCTGCGTGCGGATGCCGACCCAGACCGGATAGGCGCGAATTGCAGTGATTTTCATGTCTGTGCTGCTTGCTCGAGAATGCTGTTACCAGTGCCAGAGCGTTCCGTCTTCGAGACGGTTCACCGGCAGGTAGGCGCGCTGGTAGGGATATTTGGCGGCAAGGTCTTCATCGATGTCGACGCCATGGCCATGGACTTCGCCCGGATGCAGATTGCCGTCATTCAGTGTCCAGGCGCTGGGGAAGACGCCCAGGATTTCCGGCAGGTAGCCGGAGAATTCCTGGATGCCGAAATTGGGCGCCCAAAGATCGAGATGCAGATTAGCGCCGAGGCAGATCGGCGACATGTCCATGGCACCATGGCAACCGGTGCGCACACCATAGACCGAAGCAAAATCCATGACCCGGCGCATCGGCGTGATGCCCCCCGCATGCACGACGGTCATGCGGATATAGTCGATCAACTGCTCTTCCATGAGCAGGCGCGCATCCCAGATCGTGTTGAACACCTCACCCACCGCCAGCGGCGTGGTGGTGTGCTGACGGATCAGCCGGAACCCTTCCTGCAATTCGGCCGCCACCGTGTCTTCGAGCCAGAAGAGGTTATAGGGTTCGAGGGCCTTGCCCAGCCGCGCCGCCTCGATGGGGGTGAGGCGGTGATGGGTGTCGTGCAACAGGTGCACGTCTTCGCCATGGGCATTGCGCACGGCCTCGAACAGCTTGGGCGCGTAGTTGAGATATTTGGGGGTCGACCACATTTCCTCGCGCGGCATGGCGTCGTCCGCCGCGTTGGTGGTGACGGCATATTTGCCGGTGCCATAGACATTGGGCAGTCCCGGAATACCGGTCTGGCAGCGGATTGCCTTGAAACCCTGATCGAGCTTTGCACCGACCGCATCGACGCATTCGGCGATGTCGGTGCCCTGGGCATGGGTATAGCAAAGCACCTTGTCGCGCGAGGCACCGCCCAGCAGCTGGTAGAGCGGCATACCCGCAGCCTTGGCCTTGATGTCCCAGAGCGCGGTGTCGATGCCGGAAATCGCGCACATGGTCACCGGGCCGCGCCGCCAATAGGCGCCGCGATAGAGATATTGCCAGATGTCCTCGATCTGGTGCGGGTCACGCCCGATCAGGCAGGGAATGACATGCTCTTCGAGATAGGCCACGACCGCCAGTTCGCGGCCATTGAGCGTCGCGTCACCAACGCCGTAAAGGCCCTCGTCGGTCATGATCTTGACCGTGACGAAATTGCGTCCGGGCGAGCAGACGATGACCTTGATGTCGGTGATTTTCACGATGCGGACTCTTGATAGCGGACACGATCCTGCATGCGGCGGGCGCGTGGATCGGGGTTTGGAATGGCGGATAGCAGGGCCTGTGTATAGGCATGCTGGGGGGCGCCGGTGACGTCTTCGGTCTTGCCGGTTTCCACGATCCTGCCGCGATACATCACTGCCACGCGGTCGCACATGTAGCGGATGACCGACATGTCATGGGAAATGAAGATGTAGGAGAGGCCCATCTCGTCCTGCAGTTTCATCATCAGGTCGAGCATCTGGCTGCGCAGCGATACGTCGAGCGCTGAGGTCGCCTCATCGGCGATGATGAGACGCGGCTTGACCGCAATGGCGCGGGCAATACCGATGCGCTGGCGCTGTCCGCCCGAAAAGGCGTGCGGATAGCGTTCGCGCCAGGCCGGGTCGAGGCCGACCTGCTCCATCAAAGCGGCGACGCGCTCGTCCAGTTCCTTGCCCTTGGCGAGCCTGGCCAGCTTCAGGGGTTCGGCAATGATGTCGGCCACCGTCTTGCGCGGATTGAGCGAGCCGACGGGGTCCTGGAAGATCATCCGGATTTCACGGCGCACCGAGCGCAAATCTTCGCCTTGGGCGGTGCGGACATCGACCACCGAGCCATCGGCGCGGCGGAAATTGATCACGCCTTCCTGAGCATCGTAGACCCGCAGCAGGCACCGCCCCATCGTGGTCTTGCCAGAGCCGCTCTCCCCGACCACGCCAAGTGTTTCGCCCGGCGAAACGGTCAGCGAAATATCGTTCACCGCCTTGAGGCCGCTGGGGAAGGTAAGGCCGAGATTGCGTACGTCGAGCAGGAGCTCGGGCGCCATTTCAACAGGCTCGCGATCGACGCGGATTTCGGCCTTCTTCTCGAGCTTGACGACAGAACCGATCAGCATGCGAGTATAGTCGTTCTGCGGGGCATGGAAGATCTGGTCCACCGGCCCGCGTTCCATGACCTTGCCACGATACATGACCAACACTTCGTCGGCGATTTCGGCCACCACGCCCATATCGTGGGTGATGAACAGGACGGCCATGCCGGTTTCGACCTGGAGACGCTTGATCAGCGCCAGGATTTCAGCCTGCGTGGTGACGTCGAGCGCTGTGGTCGGCTCGTCGGCGATCAGCAGCGAGGGATTGCAGGCCAACGCCATGGCGATCATGACGCGCTGCCGCATGCCGCCGGAAAATTCGAACGTATAGCGGTCGATGGCCTTTTCGGGATTGGGGATTTCGACCTGGCGGAGCAGTTCGATCACCCGCTCGCGCCGTTCGGCCTTCTTCATCCCGAAATGGATGCGCAGCGTTTCCCCGATCTGGTCGCCGACCTTATGGATGGGCGAGAGCGAGGACATCGGCTCCTGGAAGATCATGGCGATCTCCCGGCCGCGAATGGCGCGGACGGCCTTGCCGCGCGGGTCGAGCTTGGCGATGTCGACGTTGCTGCCGTCGGGCCGGGTCAGCATCATTTCGCCGGCGACGATACGGCCGGGCCGGTCGACGATCTGCAGCACGGAGCGCGCCGAAACCGACTTGCCCGAGCCGCTTTCACCCACGACGCACAGCGTCTTGCCACGATAGAGCTCGAAGGACACGTCATCGACGGCCTTCACCACATTGGTGCGCGTGGGAAACTCGACGGCGAGGTTGCGGACGGAAAGGACCGGCGAAGACGGAGCGGGATTATTCATCAGTGCGTCTCATAGGGGTCGGCGGCATCGCGCAGTCCGTCGCCGAGGAAATTGAGGCTCAGGATCGAGATGACAATGGCGGCGGCGGGCGTCAGCAGCAGCCAGGGCGCCTGCGAAACCGCGCGGATATTCTGCGCCTCCTGCAACAGCGTTCCCCAGGACACGATCGGCGGCTGCAGGCCGATGCCGAGGAAGGAGAGAGCCGTTTCCGCCAGGATCATCGTGGGAATGGCCAGCGTCAGCGTGGCGATGATGTGGCTCATGAACGAGGGGACGAGGTGATTGAAGATGATGCCAATCTCGCTCATCCCGTCGAGACGGGCGGCGGTGACGAAATCTTCGTTACGCAGGGACAGGAACTTGCCGCGCACCTGCCGCGCCAGCGATGTCCAGCCCAGGAGCGAGACAATCAGAGTAATGACGAAATAGGTCTGCAATGGCGGCCAGGAGAGCGGAATGGCTGCGGCCAGCCCCATCCAGAGCGGGATGGTTGGAATGGAGCGCAGGAACTCGATCACACGCTGAATGACCGTATCGACCACGCCGCCGAAAAAGCCGGAAATACCGCCAATGGCGACGCCCAGGATCAGGCTCAGGAATACCCCGACCAGGCCGATGGAGAGCGAAATGCGCGCGCCGTGCACGACGCGCGAGAAGATATCGCGGCCCAGCCGGTCGGCGCCGAACAGATACATCGAGGCACCGGGCGACGGATCGAGCAGGCCGATCAGCTTGTGCTGCATGGGGATGAACCCCATGAGGTTGTAGGGCGCCGTTTCGACGAAGAAGCCGATACGCACAGGCGCCTCCGGGTCCGGCGTAAACACGCGGCGCATGGATTCGGTGTTGAGCTCCATGGAAAGCCCGTCGATATGCGGCGCGAATTGTCCGTCAATGACAAAGCCCAAGGCTTGGGGCGGTGCGTAGGTGAAGCGCGCATTGGTCTGGTTGGGATCGTAAGGCGCTATGAAATCGGCGAGTGCGGCGACCAGATAGAGGAACATCACCACGAACAGGCAGACGACGGCCAGGCGATGCTTCTTGAACTTGAGCCAGAACAGCGTCCACTGGCCGGCGACGGCAACCTTGGCATTGCCGGGGTCGACGACGGCATGATCGAGGCCCGAAGCGGGCAATTGGGTTGGTTCTGTGGTCATTGCAGGCGAATCCGGGGGTCGGCGATGGCCAGAAGGATGTCGGAGATGATGGTGCCGATGACGGTTAGCACCGAGATCAGCAGGATCAGCGAACCGGCCAGATACATGTCCTGCGAGAGCAGCGCCCGCAGCAGCAGCGGGCCGGTCGTGGGCAGGCTCATCACCACCGAGACGATGATCTCGCCGGAGACGACGGCAGGCAGGATCCAGCCCAGCGTCGAGATCAGGGGGTTGAGCGCCATGCGCACCGGATAGCGCAGCAGCAATTCGAGCTCCGACATGCCCTTGGCGCGGGCCGTAGTCACGTAGGGGCGGTGAAGCTCATCGAGCAGGTTGGCCCGCATGATGCGCACCAGCGCGGCAAAGCTGCCAATGCCGATGACGAAGACCGGCAGCCAGACATGCTTGGCGAAGTCCCAGAGGCGCGCCAGACTCCACGGCGCATCGGCGAATTCCGGCGAGAACAACCCGCCCACGCTCTGCCCGAAATAGGTCGAGAGCACATACATCGACACCAGCGCCAGCAGGAAATCGGGCACGGCGAGCATGAAGAAGGCGAAGAAGGTGACGCTGTAATCGGTGATGGAATATTGGCGGACCGCCGAGATGATGCCCACCGGAATGGCCAGAGCCCAGATGAAGCAGAGGGTCAGGATGGCGAGGAGGAATGAGAAGCCCAGCCGGCCCCAGATCACTTCCGTCACCGGACGGTTGAGCTCGAAGGAGATGCCGAAATCGCCATACATGACGATGCTGGACACCCATTTCCAATATTGCACATAGATGGGCTGATCGAGGCCGAAGCGCTCGCGCAGCGCGGCCACCGTGCCTTCCTCGACCGCGCCGCCCTGGCTGGCGAGGTCGGCCATCAAAGTGGAAAGATAATCGCCGGGCGGCAATTGGATAATAATGAACGCGACGATGGAAACGGCGATCAGCGTCGGGATCGCATATAGCAGCCGTTTCAGGATGAAGCCGATCAACGCCGTCTCCAGCTTTGGAATGAAGTAAGAAGGGAGCGGGGCGGCGCGCACGCCACCCCTTAGGCTGGGAGGAGCCTGATTAGTCCCGGTCGAAATACCACTGGCTCAGCGTCGGCGCCGGATGCCAGAGATTGCCGGTGATCGGGATGCCCTGGACGACATTCTTGATGTCGTTGTTGACCAGCATGTATTTGGGCATGGGCCGGGAGATGCCGATGGTGAAGAGATTGTCCGCGCTGATGGCGAGGAATTCCTTCATCTTGGCCAGGCGATCCTCATCGGTCACCGCAGCCTTCACCGCATCATAGGCGGCATAGGCATCCTTGACGCGCTGGGGAGGCTCTTCACCCGTTGCCGGGTCGGAATACCATTCGGACCACTTCGAGGCGATGAAGATATCCGCCTTCTGGAACGGGATATAGCAGCGCACATCGGTATAGGCCTCGGAAAGCCCGCCCACGCAGTTCCAGATATAGGCGTCCTGTTCGTTGGCGTACCACATCGTATTGAGGCGCGCGCGATCGGTAGTACGGATCTGGATGTCGATGCCCACATCGGCAGCATATTGCTGCACCATCTGCATGATGTCCGGGTAGGACAGGCCGAACACGTCAGCCACCATGAAATTGATGGTGAAGCGGTTGCCGTCCGGCCCGAGGCGGAAGCCCTGCCCGTCCTTTTCCGGCATGATCTCGTCCAGCATCTGGTTGGCCAGGTCCGGATCGTACTCGGTGTACTGGGTGGACATTTCCTCGTTGTAAAGCTCGTGCTCAGGCTGCGGGGCAACCTGGGACGGAGCGCCCTGCCCCACATAGACGAGGTCGATGATTTCCTGCCGGTTGATGGCGTGACTCAGCGCGATGCGGAAATCCTTGTTGTTGAAGATCTCGTTCTTGATCGGATCTTCGACATTGAGATTGAGCAAAAGCGTCGCGTCGTTGGCCGGAAGGTCCTTGACGTCCACAAAATGGTAATTACCCGATTCCTGACCATCGAACAGCACCGACTTGTAGGTCGAATTGTTGATGTGGCGGAACGCGAAGTCGAGCTCGCCGGCCGTCATGCGCAGGAGCATGAGCTGCGGATCGTCGAGCTTGGCCCAGGTCACCCGGTCGATATAGGGAAGCTGGTTCCCGTCGATATCGACCTTCCAGTAATAGGGGTTGCGCACCGCCTCGACCCGGTCGCTGTCCGCATAGGGTACGGTCAGCACATAGGGATTGAGCGTGGGCAGCTCGAGGTTCTGCCAATAGGCCGGCTGGAAGCTGACCGAGACCTTCGAATTGAACAGCGAGACCCAGTCGGAAGCCGTCGCATTGCCCTGAAGCAGGGCCGGAATGCCGTCCGCGTTGTACTTTTCGTGGAACTGGCTGAGATAATGCTTGGGGTAGATGATCGGCAGATGGCCCTGGCCATAGGCCAGTTGCTGCAGGAACAGGCCATAGGGCGAGTCGAATTTGAACTCGACCGTGTTCTCGTCAATCTTGGTGACGACCACAGGCTTGCCGCCGACCACGAAGATCGGGTTCTTGTCCGGCGTCAGCGCAGGATTCGAGAACACGTCCTCGTACCAGAACATGATATCGTCGACGGTGAAGGGCGCGCCATCGGACCATTTGAGCCCCTCGCGCAGCCTGAACGTATAGGTGGTGGCGTCGTCCGACGCGGTCACTTCCTCGGCCAGCGAAGGCACGACCTGCGTCCAGTCCGGCGTCCAGCGCACCAGCAGCTCATTGGCGATAGTGCGGGTCAGGTTGTAATGGTCGCCATTGGCCAGAATGGTGGTGCGCAGCGTGCCGCCATATTGCCCGATGCCGTCGACCATGGTCTCGACATAGGGATTGGCGGGAAGCCGCTCTTCCACCGGTGGCAGCTCACCCGACTGGACGGCAGCGTCCAGCATCGGAGCCTGACCGAAATCCTGCGCCCATGCGATCGAGCTGGACGCCATCAAAGCGCCAGCCAACGATGCGAGCGCCAGCTTTGCCAGACTGCGCCTGGCCATCTTTACAGACATGGTTCCTCCTCCGCCGGCCGCATGCGGCCGGGGTTCGAAAAGTGACGATGGTGACAGGAGAAAGCCGGTTTCCCCCAATGCTCCTTGTCGGCCTTCTGGACGAGCCGATACGCGATGCATTCCAGATTGTACATTATCTGTCAATATCGAAGTACATTTTTGCAATTGGCGTCGGACGAAGATTCGCTTAGAGCTAAGCTATGAGCGCCATCACCACACAGCCGCCATCGATATTGCTGGACGCCGAGCCGGGGCCGGACGCAAGCATCTATGAACAGATATTGCACGACATCCTCGAGGGACGACTGGAGGCCAATCAAAGGCTGAAAGTAACTGCCCTGGCGGGACGCTATGGCACCAGCACCAACCCGGTGCGCGAGGCGCTGCAGCAATTGCGGGGCGAAGGCTTCGTCGTCATCACCCCCAACAGGGGCGCCCGGGTCCGTCCCATCGACGAAGAATTCGCGCGCGACATCTATGAGGTCGAGGCGCTGATCGAGCCCTATCTGACGGCATGGTTCGTCGGCATCGCCACGGATGAAGCGATCAAGCGGCTGGAAGCGGTGCAGGATGAAATCGAGGCGCTTGGCTTCGAAGACCCGCTCCGTCATTCCGAACTCGACACGCGCTTCCACCAGATCGTCTATGACGGGCATTACAACCGCCATGCCGCCGATCTCTGGTGGCGGCACCGCGAAATCCTGCGGGCCATTGCCCGGCGCTTCCCCTATTCCATGGTCCGGCGCAAGGAAATCCTGGTCGAGCATCGCCTGATCATCGAGAAAATCAAGGCACATGACGCCGACGGAGCCGCCGAGGCGGTGCGCGCCCACATTCTCGGCTCTGGCCGCCATATCGTGGAACATATGCGCTCGGCCCGCAATCGCCGGCTGTGAGCGGGCCGATGGGAGACACGCCCTATGGGCGGCAGGCGCTCGGCCTGCGCCCCATCATCAATGTCAGCGGTACCATGACTGCCTTGGGCGCCTCGATCATCGTGCCCGCGGCCATAGCGGCCATGTCCGCCATTGCGCCTGAATTCGTCGAAATCGAAGAGCTTCACCACAAGGCCGGCGCCGCGATCGCCCGCACCACCGGCGCAGAAGCGGGTTTCGTCACCGCATCGGCCGCGGCAGGGATTGTCATTGCAGTTGCTGCGGCGATGACCGGCGAGAACCTCCATGCCGTCCAGCGCCTGCCGCTCGACACGAACGGCCTCAGAACCGAAATCGTCATCCAGCGCGGCCATGACGTGAATTATGGCAACGCGATCTCGCAGGCCGCGCGCATGGCCGGGGCAACGCCGGTTCTCTGCGGAGCCGACCACCAGGTCACGCATGGCCAGGTGGCCCACGCCATCACCGAGCGCACCGCGGCCGGGTTGTTCGTCGTCTCCCACAGCGCCGCACAGTCCGGCAGGCTTGGCCTGAGCGAATTCACCGCGCTCTTCCACGCGCGCAACCTGCCGGTCATCGTCGATGCCGCCTCCGAATATGACTTCACGGGCTTTCTCGCCGCCGGTGCGGATCTCGTCATCTATAGCGGTCACAAGTTTCTCGGCGGACCGACCTCGGGAATCGTCGCCGGCCGAGCGGACCTGGTCGCGGCCTGCCGCCTGCAGAACAACGGCCTCGGCCGGGCCATGAAGGTGGGCAAGGAAAGCATTGCCGGCCTTATCGCCGCCCTCGATGCCTGGCAGGCCCGCGACCACGCCGGCATTCGCGGAAAAGAGCGCGCCGCCCTGGAATTGTGGCGCGCCTGCCTGGCCGGCACGCCAGGCATCGAGGCCGAAATCGTCCCCGACCCTACCGACAATCCTCTCGAAAGGCTCGAAATCCGTGTCACGGCGGAAGGCGGCACTTCGGCCCGCGAGCTGGCGCAAGCGCTGGCAGTGAGGCCCCGTCCGATCATGGTGCGCGGCCACCAGGTGGATCGCGGTCTATTCTGGCTCGATCCCTGCAATCTGCACCCGGGCGAAGCCGAAGAAGTGGCCCAGGCCCTCCGCGACCTGACGGCCTAACGCCTCGGGACGCGGACAACAGAAGGCCAGCGGCACGCATCCGCGCCGCTGGCCTTCAAAAAACGGAATCGTGCCGCTATTCGCGCACGGCGACAACTTCGATTTCGACAAGCCAGTTAGGATTGGCCAGGCCCGCAACCTCGAAGACCGACCGCGTCGGCATGTTCGGCTGCTCTTCGGTCGCAAAGAACTGCACATAGCCGTTCATGAAGCCGGAAAAGTCCATGGAGCCGCTCTCGTCGGCCACCAGATAGACCTGCATCTTGACCACATCGCCCATCGTCAGGCCGATGGCTTCAAGATTGCTTTCGATGCGTTCCAACACCGAGACGGTCTGCGCTTCGGTATTGCCAAAGGCTTCTGCCGACCCTTCGGGCGCCTCGCTATTGGTGACGCCGGGAACGACACCGCTGAGATAGACCAGCGTCGCATCCGCAGGGATTTCGACGGCGCGGAGGATGGGGAAATTGGATCCGGGAGTGGTATGGCGAACGACTTCGGCTTGGGTTCCGCCAGCCATCAGCATGGACAGCCCAAGGGCCAGGACAAATTTCTTCATCGATCTTCCTAGTTGTTGAAAAAAGCCCGGCACACCATCGGGCGCGCCGGGCATGTCTGATTACCGGGTGTCGGCAACCATTTCCGCCGTCGCCGGCTCGTCCGGGTAATCGTTGCCGAAATGCGTGCGAATGTAATTCACGACATCGGCAATTTGCTGGTCGTTGAGGACGCCACCAAGCGGCGGCATCGCGCCGCTGCCATGGACGATCAGATAGACCGCATAATCGGGGAATTCGAGCATTTCATTGTTCGCGAGCGCCGGATAAGCGCCCGCGCCCACGGCGCCTTCCCCTTCGGGCATGTGACAGCTGGCACAGATGGCGTTGTATACGCCCTGCCCGGTCTTTTGCGTCAGCACGGACGAGCTTTCGAACCATGCCTTGCTGTCATCGACTTCGGCGGTCGGCGCGGCGTCCTGCGCAAAGGCAGAGCCGGCCAGCAGCCAAACGGAAGCGGCGAGGATTGTCATAACGCGCATGATTCAGTTCCCTGCATTGCCGGTTGCGGCCTGATGAAGGCGGCCGATTGCATCGAGCGAGGAAAGGACGGCGCCTTCCATCCAGGCGGGCAGATAGGACAAATGCTCGCCGGCACAGACGATCCGGCGATCCATCGCCACCCCGTCCGCATATTGCGCGTCCTTGTCCTGCCATGCGCCATAGCAGCCCAAGGTCCAGGGCACGCGATGCCAGGCAACGGCAACACCCGCCTTGAATTCCTCCGTCATCTGCGGATGGATTTGGCTGCCATATTCGAGCGCGCGACTGACGCGCTCTTCGGGCGGCATCGAGGAGAACTGATAGGCAGTAGCGCCCCACGAATAGGCACCGAGAAGCACGCCGGGCTTCTTGGACAGATAATCGTTCGAAGGATACGAAATCTGCGAAATCGGCAGGTCCGTGTAGGTGGTCCCGCCATAGATATGCTCGTCTTCCTCCCAGAACCGGCGATTGAACTCCAGGCCGACCTTGATCGAGGTATTGTAGGACATGGTCGAGATGACTGACGAAAGCGGTCCGGAGAAGTCGTGGTCGATCTGGCTCAGGATCGAGAAGGGAATGGTGCACACCGCATAATCGGCCGTGGTGGTCACTTCCGCGCCATCATTGGCCATGTCTTCATAGACGACGGTGACGCCAGTCTCGTCCTGGCGAATCTGGGTGACGCGCTTTTCATATTTCACCAGATCGCCCAGATTGGCGGCCATGGCGCGCGCAATCATGTCCATGCCACCCTTCGGCTGGAAGATGGGCATCGAGCTGTTCAGCGACTCGCTGGTGGCCAAGCGGCTCCACAGGCCCGAGCTGAGCAGGGTGGAGACATCCAGCACTTCATTGGCGATCGGGGCGCCGTCGACGCCGCCGCCCGGCGGACGCTCGTAGCCGCGCCGGCCGCTGGCCGCATTGCCCGACACATATTGATTGTCGGCGTTCAGGGCCCCGAAAGTGCGCAGGCCGGCGAGCAGGTTGGCCTTGTCCTCTTCGGACAGCACGTCGTCCAGTGCGCCCTGATTGGTCACCTTCGAGAGCAGATCGGAGATATGCCCGCGGAAGTCCGAATTGATTTCGCGATAGCGCACCGGCTTACCGTCGAAGGCCTTGGTCGAGTGCACATAGGCCATGTTGTTGATCTGGATGAGCGCTTCCAGCTCGACGTCCAGACGACGGCAATAGTCGAGAATCCCATAATGGTTGTAGGGCACGCGCCAGGGACCGGGATTGAAGTAATTGCCCTCGGCAAAATCGACCTTCTGCACCGCGCCGCCGAGTTCCTCATAGGTATCGCCTGCGCGCAGCGTCCAGCAGCGACCGCCGGCTACGCCCCGATATTCCAGCACTTCCACTTCATAACCGGCATCGCGAAGTTCCATTGCCGCGACCATGCCGGCAATACCGGCGCCCAGCACCAGCACCTTGGTTCCGGCCGGCGCGTCGTCAAGCTTGATGGGACCCGAATAGGGCGAGGCTTGCGCCAGACCCATCATCCCCATCGCCTGATACATAACCGCTGCGCCGCCGACGGCACCGACCATGGACAGAAATTCCCGTCTGGTCGGGTTCTTGTTCTCGTCGACGTCCACTGCACACTCCCTTGGTTCGTGATCACGAACCCAATATCCCGGCCAATTTGATCGGCGTCTAGGGGCAGACGGAAATTTTGTTCAGGAGATGGCAGGATGGCGCGAAAGGATGCCGCGATGTGACCAGAAAATAGCGGAATTTTCTATAACATGATAATTTAAGACAAGTTCTATTGGCCGAATGGTCCAACCAAATGCCCGCCTGATTTTGCCGGTCGGTGGGGATTAATACCCGCCATGACGGCGGGAGATCGATGGTAGGGAAGAACCGTCCTCTCGCTCCACATGAATGGTGTGTGGAGCGGTGGTAGCGGAGGAGGGATTTGAACCCCCGACACATGGATTATGATTCCACTGCTCTAACCAACTGAGCTACTCCGCCCCAAAGGGCCGCCGACCCTGGGGCCGGTGCGCGCTTTACTAAGGTTGGTCGCCTTGCCCTGTCAAGCGTCACCGGAAGGGGCGGCGGACTTTTCCAGTTCCGCCATCGTTTCGCGCACCAGGACCAGGTCCGCTTCGAACTTGGCGCGCTCCCGCCTTTTGCCCTCCGCATCGGGGATGCGCAGCAGGTAGGAAGGATGATTGGTGACGAAAAGCACAATGCCGTCAGGCATTTGGATCGGCTCCCCCCGAAGCTTGCTGATGGTGATGCTGGCCTTGCCGATAAGGCTCTGCGCCGCCGTGGCGCCGAGCGCGACGATGACCCTGGGGCGGACGAAGCCGATTTCCAGCCCGAGCCAGAACTTGCAGGCCTGGATTTCCCCGCCATCGGGGCGCTGGTGGATGCGGCGCTTGCCCCGCGGGGTGAACTTGAAATGCTTGACCGCATTGGTGACATAGACGCGTCGGCGATCGATTCCGACCTTTTCTATAACATTATCAAGCACTTGCCCGGCGGGGCCGACAAAGGGCCGGCCCTGGAGGTCCTCCTGGTCGCCCGGTTGCTCGCCGACGAACATGACATCGGCCCGCTCGGGCCCTTCGCCGAACACGGCCTGGGTCGCATGCTCGTAAAGCGGGCAACGACGGCAGCCCTGGACGGCCGCCCTCGCATCGGCAAGCGATTGAATTTCCTCGATATCTTCGTCCGACTCCGGCTTGCGGCGCAGATGCCGGGGCGGTGGTTGGGTGGCGGCGCGGGCGATCATGTCCTGCTCCATGGCCTTGGCGTTGCGGATCAGGGGAGCAATGTTGGCCGCCTCGGGGAGGTTGCGCCAATATTTGACCGGCATCTCCGATTTCATCATCGAAACCTTGAGCCGGGCCGGATTGAAGATCGCGCGGTAATAGGTGTTCCAATCGGTCTCCACAGCGTCTTCGGCGGGGATATCGCTCTTGCGACCGCCGGGGCCAAAGTGGAGATTTTTCGTGTCCCACCAAGCACTTGCATAGGGCGTGACGATGGCCCAGTGCATGCCGGCGAAGCGGCGGGCGAAGAAGGGGGCGGTGGCTTCGAGCGTGAAATGCTCAGGCTCGAACCAGGCGAGAAACCGCGCCTTTCCCGCCCCGTCCACCACTTTACGGAACCGCACGAAAGCCTTCATCTTGTGACTGTCGCGACGTACCCCCGAGACCAATCTGGTGAGCAGACTGTTATCCTTATCAGTGGCATCATCGAGCAAATGGTTAGCATAACGCTGTCGCCAGAGCAGGCGATAGAGAAGCGAGAAGCGAACGGGGTCCGAATGCTGGATCGCCAATTGCGCGCGCTCGATGAAAAGGCGCGGCACCGTGCCGACCGCCCCGGTCGCGGCGGGCAACAATTCGCCCGCATCGAACAATTCGTCTTCATCGTCTCCATAGCGCCAGGCAATGTCGGCGGGCGCAATGCCGGCCGCGATCAGGCCCCGGGCGTGCCGCTGCCATTCGTCGAAATCGTTCGGTCGATGCAGGCGGACCAGATGCATCAGAACAGCGCCAATTGCTCGGGCGGCGGCGCCAGCTTCTGGCGCAGGCGGGCCTGGTCGATCAATCCGCCCGGCGACCAATCCGCGGCGACGATGAAGGGCCGCACCTTGGCGATGGACGCGGTGAGCCGCGCCACGTCCTCGAGCCGCAACCGATGATGGCGGCGCGCGGCCAGGAGGCGGTTGACCGCATTGATGCCGAGGCCGGGCACGCGCAGCAGCATTTCGCGCTCGGCGCGATTGATATCGACGGGAAAGGCATGCCGGTGCTTCAGCGCCCAGGCGAGCTTGGGGTCGATGCCGAGGTCGAGATCGCCCCCCTCCCCGCCGGCGACGATTTCGGGCACCTCGAACCCATAGAAGCGGATGAGCCAATCGGCCTGGTACAACCGATGCTCGCGCAACAGCGGCGGCGGCCGCAGCGGCAAGCGCGAGGAGGCATCGGGGATGGGCGAAAAGGCCGAATAATAGACCCGCCGCAGCTGGTAGCCGGAATAGAGCCCGGCCGCGCGGGTGAGAATGGCGGCATCATTGGCGCCATCGGCTCCGATGATCATCTGCGTCGATTGCCCGGCCGGCGCGAATTTTTCCGGCCTGGCCCGCGCGCCCTTGTCCGGCGCGGCGGCTTCGAGCCGGCCGCGCAGCCGCGCCATGGCGGTGCGGATTTCCGAAGGGCGCTTTTCCGGCGCCAATTGCTCCAGCGCATTATCGGTGGGCAATTCGATATTGGTGGAAAGCCGATCGGCCCAGCGCCCCGCCTCGATCAGCAATTCGGGCGCCGCGTTGGGAATGATCTTGAGATGGATATAGCCGGCGAAAAGATGCTCTTCGCGCAGGCTGCGCGCAACCCGCACCATCTGCTCCATCGTGTAATCGGGCGAACGGATGATGCCCGAGGAGAGGAACAGCCCCTCGATGTAATTGCGGGCGTAAAAGTCCAGCGTCAGCCGCACCACCTCCTCNACCGANAAGCGCGCCCGCTGCACGTTGGAGGAGGAGCGGTTGATGCAATAGGCGCAATCNTAGATGCAGAAATTGGTNAGCAGCAGTTTNAGCAGNCTGATGCAGCGCCCGTCCGGCGCATAGGAATGGCAGATGCCGTGGCCCTCGGTGGAGCCGATGCCGGCGCTGCCGGCCGAATCGCGCTTCTCGCTGCCGCTGGAGGCGCAGGACGCATCGTATTTGGCGGCATCGGCCAGAATGGCGAGTTTGCGGGTCAGCGTCAGGGCGGCCATTTTGTTCATCCTTTGTTCCGGATGAATAACGCCTCCCGCGCATTCGCGCATGTCAAAAAGACGGGGATCGGGATAATGTGAACGCGGCCCAGGAGGCGCGAGCACCGAAAGGAGCATGCCCATGGCACATCGGATTTATGCGATCAGCATGGCCAAGGTCTATCCGCTCTACATCGCCAAGGCGGAGAACAAGGGCCGCAGCCGGGCGGAGGTGGTCGAGATCATCCTCTGGCTCACCGGCCACAGCCGGCAAAGTTTCGAGGCAGCCCTGGCCGACGACATGAACCTGGAGACTTTCTTCGCCCAGGCGCCCCGGCTCAACCCGGCCCGGGCGCTGATCAAGGGCGTGGTCTGCGGCGTGCGCGTCGAGGATATCGAGGACCCGACCATGCGGGAAATCCGCTATCTCGACAAGCTGATCGACGAACTGGCCAGGGGCAAGGCAATGGAAAAAATCCTGCGCTCGGAGGGGTAGCGGGCGTGGTTACGCTTCTCGCCCACGGAGTCATTCCCGCGAAAGCGGGAACCTCCGTTTGCCGCCTCGTATTTAAGGGGGGCCTATAGCTTATGGCCCAATCTATCGTGCTTGCCGGCACCCCCACCCTCATTCCCTCCCCTCAAGGGGGCGGCATCGCGGAACCGCCCATCGTTCGACAATCGACACCAATCCGTTGCGATTGTCTTGCTTTGCAACGAAGGATGCCGACCATACATTGCTTGTCGAACACGGCGCATCGACGCCGCATGAGGAGCTAAGATCATGACACTCGAACTTGGCGGCATTCATCATCTGACGGCGGTGACCGCCGATGCGCCGCGCAACCTGAAATTCTACACCCAGACCCTGGGCATGCGCCTGATCAAGAAGACGGTGAACCAGGACGATACCTCGGCCTATCACCTGTTCTATGGTGATGGCGTGGCCTCGCCCGGGGCGGACCTGACCTTCTTCGATTTCAACACCCTGCGCGAAACCCGCGGCAACCATACGGTGGGTCGCACCGGCCTGCGCGTGGACAGCCAGGAGACGCTGCAATGGTGGAAGGAGCACCTCGAGGCCAATCAGGTCTCCACCTCCGGCATCAAGGAGCGTTTCGGCCATGTTTCGCTCGATTTCGAGGATTTCGAGGGCCAGCGTTTCCGCCTCGTCGTCGATGACAAGAACACGGTGATCCCCTGGGCCAAGTCGCCAGTGCCGACCGACAAGCAGATCATCGGCCTTGGGCCGATCACGCTCTCGGTGCCGACGCTGGAGCCCACCGATGCCATGCTGACCCGCGTGATGAACATGCGCCAGGTGCGGCATTATCCGGCGCGCGAGCGCAATGGCGAAGTCTTCGTCTATGAAATGGGCCCGGGCGGCCCGGCGGCCGAACTGCATGTCTCGGTCGATCCGAGCCTGCCCCGCGCCCGGCCCGGCGCCGGCGGCGTCCACCACGTGGCCTTCCGCACCCCGGACCAGCAGAGCCTGCGCGAATGGATCGACCGGGTGAATTCCTTCGGCATCCGCTCCTCGGGCGAGGTCGAGCGCTTCTATTTCACCTCGCTCTATTTCCGGGAGCCGAACGGCATTCTGTTCGAGATCGCCACCGACGTGCCCGGCTTTGCCGCCGACGAGCCGATGGAAAGCCTGGGCGAGACCCTGTCCCTGCCCCCCTTCCTCGAACCGCACCGCGCGCAGATCGAGGCTGGATTGCAGCCGCTGGACTAGGCGGTTCGGGTTTAGCTGGAATCACGGCTCTTTTGCTTGGCTCCCCTTAAGAGGAGACACCCCACCACGGATCGTCACCCTCGGGCTCGACCCGAGGGCGTTTGCAATACTCCCAAAAACAAAGAACCCTCGGGTCAGGCCCGAGGGTGACGATCTGGATGGGGCTGGAATCACGGCTCTATCGCCCTCTCCCCCTAAGAGGGAGAGGGGTTACCTAGGGTGCACCAGTTCGTGACTTTTCACGATGTCATCCCCGCGAAAGCAGGGACGTCCGTTACCGATACAAGGGCGTAAACAGGGTTCCCGCTGTCGCGGGAATGACTCCGTGGGTAGGGAAAGCGTCCAACGTAAAAACTCCGCTCTTCCTCCAGGGCTATCGCATATCGGCCAACAAGATCGAGGGGGCCATCCCCCTCCCCAGCCCTCCCCGCAAGGGGAGGGTGCCGGGCCGGTATATGAGACGCAAATACTGCCCCACACTGGATGCGGCACCTCCCCCTTGACGGGGGAGGATGGGAGGGGGTGCCGGCAACGCACGAGACATTTGCCATATGCGACGGCCCTGCTTACCGCGAAGCCGAACCATCCGGCTTCAACAGGGCGGCCATGTCCAGGAGGCGGATGAATTCGGCGCGATAGCCGCCCGCGTCGGCGCCGCGGCCGGCCTGGGCCAGGGCCCTGATCTCGGCCCAGTCCATGGCCGTGCCATAGGCGCTGGATTTGAGCTTCTGCCCGAAGGCGGCCACCGCCGCAGCGAATTGGGCATCCATGCCCGCATCGGCGATGTCGTCATAGACCACCTCGGGCGTTACCGGCACTTCGAGCAATTGGCTGACATCGCTGCCCGGCAGCTTGTAGCGCAGCTTCAGGAAGGCCAGCTCATCCCCGCCTGCGGGCGCTGATGCGGTGCCATAGCGGAGCGGATCGACCTGCCCGGCTCCGGCCGGGGTGATTTCGTAGAGCGCGGTGACGCTGGTGCCGGCGCCGACCTCGCCGGCATCGACCGCGTCATTGTTGAAATCCTCGCGATTGAGCGCCCGGCTTTCATAGCCGATGAGGCGATATTCGGCGATCCTGGCCGGATTGAACTCGACCTGCACCTTCACATCGCCGGCAATGGTATGCAGCGTGCCGCCGATCTCCTCGACCAGCACCTTCCTGGCCTCGGCGAAATTGGCGATATAGCTGGCATTGCCGTTCCCGTTCTGGGCCAGGGCCTGCATGGTCGCATCGTCGAGATTGCCGCGGCCGAAGCCGAGAACGGAGAGGCCGATGCCAGTCCGGCGCTTGTCGGAAATGAAGTGCTTGAGCTTTTCGGGATCGTCGATACCGACATTGAAATCGCCATCGGTGGCCAGGATCACCCGATTGGTGCCGCCCTCGATTTTTCCCTGTTCGGCCAGCGAATAGGCCAGCTCGATCCCCTCGGCGCCCGCCGTGGAGCCACCGGCATAGAGCTGGTCGAGCGCCGCCATGATCTGCGCCTTGTTGTCGGCGCCGGTCGGCTCCAGTGCGATACCCGCGGAGCCGGCATAGGTGACGATGGACACCGTGTCATTGCCCGAGAGCTGGTCGAGCAGGAGGCCGAAGGCACGCTTGAGCAGCGGCAGCTTGTCGGGCTCGTCCATCGAGCCGGAGGTGTCGATCAGGAAAACGAGATTGCTCCTGGTATCGGCCAGGACCGGCTCGAAGCCCTTGATGCCGATCTGCAGGATCTGCGTCGTCTCGTTCCAGGGCGTGGGGAAGACTTTCACATCCGGCTGGAAAGGCGTGTCGGCGCTTTCCGCGGGGGGATAATCGTAGGGGAAATAATTGATCAGCTCCTCGATGCGCACCGCGTCGCGATCGGGCAGATAGCCGTCTTCCAGCATGCGGCGCGTATAGGCATAGCTGGCCGTATCGACATCGAGCGAGAAGGTGGAGACCGGCTCTTCCGCCGCCACTTTAAGCCGCTGCTCGTCGAAGCCGGCAAAACTGTCCCCGCTCGGCTCCGCCATGCGGCCGGGCGAAGGCATGACCATGCCCTGCGGCCCAGCGCCGCCAATGGGCAGCGCCATGCCGTCGGCCTGCTTGGCGCGATTGAGGATGCTGGCCGGGGGCGCCGGGACGATGGCCGGCGCGGATTCGGCCATGACCATGTCCTCGGCTATTTCCGCCGCCGGCGCCGCGCTGGGCTGGGGCGTGGCCTGGAGGCCCTCCGGCGCCACGGCGACCTCGCCATCGGCATCGGCCCGCATGGCCGGCTGCTGGACGGGCCGGGCGCTTTCGGGCGTCAGCGCCGTGGAAGTGTAGAGCTGCACGCCGAGCGGCAGCACCAGCAGCGCCAGGGCCGCGGTGCCGATGGGAAGACGCATATCCATGATCGAAATCCTTCTGAAGGAAGCGAAGATGGACATGAGACGCCCGCCGGGATTCTTTCCTTTGGGTGCGGCGGCGGATTTTTTGGCCTGTTCGGCATCGAAGGCATTGCGGGCAGCGGCCAGCGCCCGGGCACGCGCCTCCGGGCGCGGCGCCGGCGGGACCGCTTTCAGGCTCTCGAAGGGATCGGTGTCGTGGTTCATAGCAGAACCCTCAATGTCTTGCGGGCCTCGTGCACATGGAAGGAGACGGTGGCCTCCCTTATGCCCATGATCGCGGCGGCCTCGGCATGGCTCAATTGCTCGGCATAGACCAGCAGCACCGCATCGCGCTGCTTTTCCGGCAGGCGCCGCACCGCCGACCAGAGCTGGCGACTGGTCGCGGCTTCCTCCTGCTCGGCCTGCTGGTCGGCGGGGGCGATTTCGGCATAGGCATCCGCATGCCGCCCGCGCCGCGCCCCGGCCCGCTGCCAGTCGCGCACCGCATTGAGCGTGATGCGGTAGACCCAGGAGGAAAAGGCGCTGCGCCCGTCGAACCCGGCAATGGCCTGTCCCAGCTTGACGCAGACCTCCTGGGCGATGTCCTCGGCATCGTGGCGATCGCCGCACCAGCGCCAGGCGGTGCGGTAGATGCCGTCATAATGGGTTTCGACCAGCTCGGAAAACGCCTCAGGATCGCCATTGCGGGCACGGGCGACCAGCGCCTGCACGAGCGCGGCGTGGTCCGGCGGGGGTGCGGCGGTCAGTCCCATCATCTGTGCATGCACGTTTTGCCTCTCCGGGCTATTCTAGAGGCTAAGACGGCGCGGCCGCGCCTTTCCTTTGGCCAGTGCCCAGATTTTTTTGTTTTGCTGAAGGCCCGCCATGACGGACGAGAAAAAAGGCCCCCTCGGCCTCAACCGCACCCGCATCTTCCTGCTCGCCATGGGCGCGCTGGTCCTGGTCATCACCATGTCGATGATGATGGGGGGCCTGGGCTCCTACAACGCGCTCAAGGAAGCGGCGAACGCGGCGAAGGAGCCGACGGCGGAGCAGTTGAGCGGGGATTAAAGGCGAAGCCACCTCTCCCTTTGGGGGAGAGGTCGACGCGAAGCGGCGGGGGAGGGGGCCTTCCCCAATTCGGTGCTGATCGAAA
>Ga0065721_10004305_pt1 | contig 31801 bp, 26 predicted proteins | sample Mesricmetagenome_FD_59108 | JGI IMG/M metagenome (GOLD analysis project Ga0065721, IMG submission 59108) | Mesophilic microbial community from rice straw/compost enrichment Sample: eDNA_1 v2 (version 2) | ecosystem: Engineered > Solid waste > Grass > Composting > Bioreactor | place: USA: Davis...
TGCACGTCGCCGCCGCCCAGGTCCTCGGCGCTGACCACCTCGCCGGTGGCGGCCTTCACCAGCGGCGGGCCGCCCAGGAAGATCGTGCCCTGGTTGCGCACGATCACGGTTTCGTCGCTCATCGCCGGCACGTAGGCGCCGCCGGCCGTGCACGAGCCCATCACCACCGCGATCTGCGCGATGCCCTGCGCCGACATGTTGGCCTGGTTGAAGAAGATGCGGCCGAAGTGGTCGCGGTCCGGGAACACCTCGTCCTGCTTGGGCAGGAAGGCGCCGCCCGAGTCCACCAGGTAGATGCACGGCAGCCGATTTACTTGTGCGATCTCCTGCGCCCTTAAATGCTTCTTGACGGTCATCGGGTAGTAGGTGCCGCCCTTCACCGTCGCATCGTTGGCGACGACCATGCACTCCACCCCTTGGACACGCCCGATGCCCGCGATCACGCCCGCGCTGGGCGCGTCGCCGTCGTACATGCCATGCGCGGCGAGCTGGCCGATTTCCAGGAAGGGGCTGCCCGGGTCCAGCAGCTGATCGACGCGGTCGCGCGGCAGCAGTTTTCCTCGCGCCGTGTGCTTGGCCCGCGCCGCCTCGCCGCCACCCTGGGCGGCCCGGGCGGCCTGCTCGCGCAGGTCCTCCACCAGCGCGCGCATCGCGGCGGCGTTGGCCTTGAACTCCTCGGAGCGTGGGTCGATGCGGCTGTCCAGCGCCTGCATCACAGGGTCTCCGCGAACAGCTCTCGGCCGATGAGCATGCGGCGGATCTCGCTGGTGCCCGCGCCGATTTCGTAGAGCTTGGCGTCGCGCCACAGCCGCTCCACCGGGAACTCCTTGGTGTAGCCCACGCCGCCCAGCGTCTGGATCGCCTCGCCCGCCATCCAGGTCGCCTTCTCGGCCGAGTACAGGATCGCGCCGGCGGCGTCCTTGCGCAGCGTGCGCGCGTGGTCGGCGGAGTCGCAGGCGCGGCCCACGGCGTAGACGTAGGCGCGGCAGGCCTGGTGCGTGGTGTACATGTCGGCCAGCTTGCCCTGCATGAGCTGGAACTCCCCGATGCTCTGGCCGAACTGCTTGCGGTCGTGCACGTAGGGAATCACCGCGTCCATGCACGCGGCCATGATGCCCAGCGGGCCGCCGGAGAGCACGGCGCGCTCGTAGTCCAGCCCGCTCATCAGCACTTTCACGCCGTTGCCCACGCCGCCCAGCACGTTCTCCTCGGGCACCTCGCAGTCGTCGAAGAACACCGGGAAGGTGTTGGAGCCGCGCATGCCCAGCTTGTCGAGCTTCTCGCCGAAGGACAGGCCCTTGAAGCCCTTTTCCAGGATGAAGGCGGTGATGCCCTTGGGGCCGGCCTCGGGGTCGGTCTTGGCGTAGACGACGAGGGTGTCGGCGTCGCCGCCGTTGGTGATCCACATCTTCGAGCCGTTGAGCACGAAGCGGTCGCCCTTCTTCTCGGCGCGCAGCTTCATGCTCACCACGTCCGAGCCGGCGCCGGGCTCGCTCATGGCCAGCGCGCCGACGTGCTCGCCGCTGACCAGCTTGGGCAGGTAGCGGTCCTTCTGCGCGGCGGTGCCGTTGCGGTGCAGCTGGTTGACCGCGAGGTTGGAGTGCGCGCCGTAGGACAGGCCCACCGAGGCCGAGGCGCGCGAGACCTCCTCCATCGCCACGATGTGGGCGAGGTAGCCCAGGTTCGTGCCGCCGTACTCCTCGCTCACCGTCATGCCGTGCAGGCCCAGGTCGCCGAGCTTCTTCCACAGGTCGGCGGGGAAGAGGTTGTCGCGGTCGATGGCCGCGGCGCGGGGAGCGATCTCCTTGGAGGCGAAGTTCGCGACCGTGTCGCGCAGCATGTCGATGGTTTCGCCGAGGCCGAAGTTCAGGCCGGGAAGCTGGGTCATGGCTTGTCTCCTTTGGTGCGCTGGTGCCGAGGGCGAGCGTAGGCCCGCGCGCGGCACGGCGGCGGCCAGCTGGGTTGCAAAAGCTGCCAAACTTGCAGGTGATCATGAGCACGCCCCCCGCCGTCACCCCCATGGCCTTCGTCCGGTGCATCGTCCTGGCCTTCGAGCGCCGGGGGATGGACCCGGCGCCGACGCTGGCGGCGGCACAAATCACGCCAGCGGAGCTGTGCGATCCGTTGGGGCGCATCACGGCGCTGCAGATGGAAACCGTCTCCGCCGCCGCGATGCAGGCGCTGGACGACGAGGCGCTGGGCTGGTTCGGGCGCCGCCTGCCCTGGGGCAGCTACGGGATGCTGTGCCGCGCCAGCACCGGCGCCGCGACGCTGGGGCTGGCGCTCAAGCGCTGGTGCCGGCACCACCGGCTGCTGACGGAGGACGTGCTGCTGGGACTGGAGGTGAGAGAGGACGCGGCCCACCTGTCCATCACCGAGCACCGCGCGCTGGGCGAACTGCGCGAGTTCTGCCTGGTGACATTGCTGCGCTACGTGCACGGCTACGCCTGCTGGGCGGTGGACTCGCGCATCCCGCTGCTGGAGGCGACGTTTCCCTTCCCCGCCCCGGCGCATGCCGACGCCTACGCCCACATGTTCCCCGGGCCGGTGCGCTTCGAGGCCGGCCAGGCGGGCTTCAGCTTCGATGCGCGCTACCTGGGGCTGCCGCTGCGCCGCGACGAGGCGGCGCTCAACGGCATGCTCAAGCGCGCGCTGCCGCTGACGGTGCGCCAGTACCGGCGCGACCGGCTGCTGGCGCAGCGCGTGCGCGAGCGGCTGCGCCAGCAGCCCGGGGCGAACGCGGACGAGGTGGCGCGATCGCTGTTCCTGTCCACGCGCAGCCTGCACCGCCAGCTGCAGGAGGAAGCCACCTCGCTGCAGGCGCTGAAGGACGCGGTACGGCGCGACATTGCCGTGGAGCTGCTGCTGCGCAGCAACCGCCCCGTCAAGCAGATCGCGCTGGCGGCGGGCTTCGACAACGAAAAGAGCTTTACCCGCGCCTTCAAGGGCTGGACGGGGGAATCGCCGGCGGCGCTGCGGCAGCGGGCGACACAGGGAGCAGGGTGAGCGCAGCGGCACCCGGCGTTGCGTCCCGACGACAACTTCCGCCTTTCGCCAAGCCCGGGTACCGCCGAAGCGCCGTTCTTAACCCGGCCTTCATTCCGGCCCCCGCATCATGCCGGCCATGAATATCCCGATGGTCGATTCCTGCCGCCGCGGCCTGGCCCTGCTGGGCCTGGGCGCCGCCCTTTCCTTGTCCTTCTCCACCCCGGTCCGGGCCGACGGCCATGAGCGCGCCGGCACCGCGCTGAGCTGGGCGCTGCCCGCCGGCGTGGCCGGCTACGAGCTCTACCAGGGCGACCGCGAAGGCGCGCTGCAGTTCGGCAAGGCCTTCGTGGTGACCCTGGGCGCCACGGAGGTGCTCAAGCGCACGACCGGCGTGGACCGGCCCAACGGCAAGGACGACGATGCCTTCCCCTCCGGCCACGCCGCGCGTGCCTTCTCGGCCGCGGCCTACGTGCACCGGCGCCACGGCATCGAGGCCGCGTGGCCGATGTACCTGGCCGCCGGCTACGTCGGCTGGACCCGCGTGCACGCCGATGAGCACCGCTGGCGCGACGTTCTCGGCGGCGCCGCGCTCTCGGCGGCGGCGACCTGGTGGCTGGTGGACCCGAAGCAGGAGCGGCGCGTGACGGTGCTGCCGCTGATCGGGCCGCACGGCGCGGGGGTGGAGGTGTCGGCGCGGTGGTGAGGGGCGGAACTCTGGCGGCACCTATATCAAAACGGATATAGTGACTGCTCATGAAGCCCATCACCTTCCTCGGTGACTCCCTGAAGGCGGTGCGCGAGTTTCCGAGCGATGCGCGGCAGGACACGGGCTATCAGCTCGACTTGGTACAGCGTGGCAAACAGCCGGACGACTTCAAGCCGATACCGGCGGCCGGGGCCGGCGTCGAGGAACTGCGGGTGTGGTGCGAGCAAGGCACTTTCCGCGTGATCTACCTGGCGCGGCTGCCCGAGGCGGTCTATGTCCTGCATGCCTTCCAGAAGAAGACGCAGGCCACTCCCAAGGCGGAGATCGAGCTGGCGGCCCGGCGCTACCGGGACTTGATGAGGAGCCGATGATGGAAGTGCAGACCTTCAGCAACGTGTTCGACGCATTGGCCGACACGCCCGAGGAAGCGGCGAACCTGCGGGTGCGGGCCGAGCTGGCGCGGGCCTTGTCGGCGCTGGTGGCCAGCGAGGGCTGGACGCAGGCCGAAGCCGCGCGGCGCTGCGGCGTGACGCAGCCGCGCATGAATGACCTGCTGCGAGGCCGCATCAGCCGCTTCTCGCTGGATGCACTGGTGAACATGGCCGCCGCCTGCGGCCGTGAAGTGCACATCGAGTTGCAGCCCGCCTGACGCTCGCGCACCACACGTCGACCCGCGTGGCGGGCACCCCATCTGCTGGCGCCGCCCTCAGCTCTGGAGGAGCCGACCCGTGAAGCTGATCACCTGGAACATCCAGTGGGGCCGCGGCACCGACGGCCGCGTGGACCTGGAGCGCATCGTGGCCGACGCCCGCGCGCTGGCCGACTTCGACGTGCTGTGCCTGCAGGAGGTGGCCGATGGCTGGCCCCGGCTTCCCGGCGGCGCGGCCGGCAACCAGTTCCGCGCCCTGGCCCTGGCGCTGCCGGGCTTCACCGCCGTCGAGGGCGTGGCGGTGGACGTGCCCGGCCCGGCGGGCTCGCGCCGGCGCTTCGGCAACCTGCTGCTGTCGCGGCTGCCGGTGCTGCAGGTGCTGCGCCACCAGCTGCCCAGGCCGGCCGCCCCGGGCGTGCCCAGCATGCCGCGGCTGGTTATCGAGGCCACGCTGCGCGCGCCCTTCGGGCCGCTGCGGGTGATGACCACGCACCTCGCCTACTACGCCCAGTCTCAGCGCCTGGCGCAGGTGCAGCGGCTGCGCGAGCTGCAGCAGGAGGCCGCGGCGCATGCGCGGCAGCCGCCGGCGGCGCAGGAAGGCCCGTTCCTGGTGCTGCCGCGTGGCGGCGCCGCGCTGCTGGCGGGAGACATGAACTTCAAGCCCGGCTCGGAGGAGTACCGCCGGATGCTGGCACCCTTCCCCGACGCCACGCCGGCCTGGCTCGATGCCTGGGCGCTGCTGCATCCACAGGAGCCGCACCCGCCGACCTTCGCGCCGCACGAGGGGCCGGCGCCGGAGCCGCCCTACTGCTGCGATTTCGTGTTCGCCAGCGCCGACCTCGCGCCGCGCCTGCGCGCGCTGCGCGTGGACGCGCGCACGAGCGCCTCCGACCACCAGCCGCTGCTGCTGGAACTCGATTGACCGCTTGACCAACCACCCCGGGAGACCGCCATGTCCATGGACGCACTGGAGACCATCGTCATTCCCCGCAGCTCGGAACTGGGGGACGGCTTCACGGTACGCCGCGCGCTGCCCTCGGCCGAGCGGCGCATGGTGGGACCCTTCGTGTTCTTCGACGAGATGGGGCCGGTGAGCTTCGAGGCCGGACGCGGGCTGGACGTGCGTCCGCACCCGCACATCGGCCTGGCCACGGTGACGTACCTGCTGGAGGGCGAGATCCTGCACCGCGACAGCCTGGGCGTGGTGCAGCCCATCCGCCCCGGCGAGCTGAACTGGATGACGGCCGGACGCGGCATCGTGCACTCCGAGCGCACGCCGGCCGAGCGGCGCGACGGCCGCAGTCCGCTGGCCGGGATCCAGCTGTGGGTGGCGCTGCCCAAGGCGCACGAGGAAGTTGAACCGTCCTTCGTGCACCACGGCGCCGGGGAGCTGCCGCAACTGGAGGCCGGGGGCTGCAGCCTGCGCGTGATCCTGGGCGACTTCGAGGGCGCGCACTCGCCCGTGCGCACGCTGTCGGAGATGTTCTACGTGGAGGTGCGGCTGGCACCCGGCGCGCAGCTGCCGCTGCCGCCGCTGCACGAGGAGCGCGCCGCCTACGTGATCGAGGGCCAGGTGTCAGTCAACGCCGAGGACGCGACGCAGGGACACGGGCCGCGGCAGCTGCTGGTGTTCAGGACGGGCGAACCGGTGGTGCTGCGCGCGCTGGAAGAGCCGGTGCGCCTGGTGCTGCTGGGCGGGCCGGCGATGGACGCGCCGCGCTACGTGTGGTGGAACTTCGTTTCCAGCTCACGCGAGCGCATCGAGCAGGCCAAGGCCGACTGGGCCACCGGGCGCTTCCCGGCGGTGCCGCAGGAGACGGAGTTCATCCCGCTGCCGCAGAGCCGGCCGACGCCGCCGGTGAGCTATCCCTGAGCGGCACGCCGGGCCGCGGGTGACGAAGGTCCCTTTCGCCGCCCGGCCCCCGCGCGAAGGTTGCACGCCGGCGGCCCAGGCCGCCGGATGCTTCCGCAACCATGCAACGGAGGTCCCATGCCGCTCAAGAACTACGGTGTCCTCAAGGGCCGCCCCATCAACCGGCAGGCTCAGCACCCGAAGTCCGGGCAAGCGGACCTAGACAAAGGCGTGACCTGAGCCCCTGCAAACAAAACCGCCATGATTTCAATCAAGACTTCAAGCTTGCAGCAGCCCCAGCGCACGCACTCGGTCGATTCGGCTCGGCCATCTTCATGGCGCGCCACCGGGCATTTGCTGGCCGGTGCCGCCCTGGCCTTGTCCAGCCTGGTTTCGGGCTGCGCCACCCTGCCCGGTACGGTGACGGAAAAGGTGGAGGAGTGACAAACCGAATATGTGCTGGTGCGCAACGGGCCGCAGGTGGTAGTGTTCGAAAACGGCCTGGGGGCGAAGCTGGGTAACTGGGACAAGGTTTTCCCTGAGATATCGAAGAACACTACCGCCTTCGCCTACAACCGCCCCGGCTATGGCGACAGCGATCCGGCCACCACGCCGCGCGACGGCGAGCACATCGTGGAGGAATTGCGCGCGCTGCTGAAGAGCAAAGGTTTAAGGCCGCCCTACGTGCTGGTCGGCCACTCGGCGCCCGAGGCGGTCATCGATGCCATTCGGTTGGTGCTGAAGGCTTCGGAGGAGGAGATTTCCCTGCGCTGACACCCAGAGCGGCCAGGAGGAACCATACCGCCGCGACACTGAGTCGGCTCAGTATTCCCCAAAGAGCGTTGTGCTCTGGCAGTCCGCCTGGCCTTCTCTCGATTTCTTGTGGCCTGGTTTGGTTTTAGGTGCTGGGGAACGTTTCTCGGCTTCCGCCCGCTCGTGGTTCAGCACCAGAAGCCGCCGCAGCAATTCCCGCCGCGCCGCGGGGCTGATGGTGAAGCGCACGCGGTCGTTTTCCGGCAGCGTTTCCACCTCGACGAAATCGTGGCTCAAATCCAGGTCCTGCCAGCCGTAGGCGTCGCGCACGGCGGCGTCCAGGGCAAGGTGCAGGCGGCGCAGCTCCAGCAGGTTTTCATAACCGGCTTGCGCAATGTCCGCCGGTTTCCTGCTGATTTTCTCGACCAGCGCCGGCGTCAGGGCCTTGGCATGGAACAGGTTATAAACATCCGTCAGGCCCAGCCACAGCTCGCGCATCAGGCGGCGGCGGTGTTCGTGGTAACGCTCGCCGATGGCGGCCAGCTCGGCGCTTGAAGCGTCCCAGAGCTTCGAAGGAAAGGGAAAGGTTTCAAAGCACTTGGAAGGCGAGTAGCGCAGATCCTGCTTCAGGGTGCCGCTGTATTTGCGGGCCCAGATTTCATGCAGGGTGGACTGGACGACGGCGTAGAGGTCCCAGCGGTCGGTGGTGAGCACAAAAATTGTATGCGTGAAAACTACACCCGTTTGCACTCTGGAAAAATTCAAATATTTCGTGTTGGCAGCCACGAGAAAACAGTTGTCAAGCCCTGATAGCTTCGACATCAACTTGGGCCGTGGTTCACCGTAAAGCCACCATTTTTCACGATACGCCACCCGATTATTCTTGGCACGCATTGGACGTACAAGCTGCTCAATGCGCTGAAACGGTTCCTTGTACCGGGCTGCGGCCTCAGCCGACCAATCGAAAAAATTAATTATCTTTCGCTCCGATTGTTGCAGAGGTTCGTTGTTGAGCTCCTGACCGTTCAGCAATGGAAAGATGACGTCAACATTTCTCTTGTCTGCATCAACAAACGCCTGCACCTCTTTGTCGCCAAGCACAAACCCATCGCCCAAGAAAATGCTACCCTGAAATAATTGTTCTGCATTGAAAAGCAAGTTCGAGGGCTGCTCTTCTTTTTCACCTTCTTCAAGAAAAGCATTAATTTGACAAACAGGTTGTCCATCGAGCACTCTTGGAACAACGGCCTCGCCATTGCAGACCGCAAGCATTGAAACAACCATATTTGCACGCCCAGGCCATTTAACGCCTCGCACCGCCAAATTGATGCATCCACCAAGGCGAATGACTTGCTCCAGCCCATCCTTGCGCACGTCACCATCCTTGATGGAGTTCGTGGCCAGCAGCGCCATGAACCCATCCTGGCGCAACAAGCCAAAGATGCGTCGGACGAAATACACCACCAAGTCGCTCAACCCGGCCGGCACATATTCCCATTTGACGTAATTGCAGAACGGGTACCCATACGTGCCGCTCAAATCCTGCCCACCCAAATACGGTGGATTCCCCACCACGCAATCGAACCCGCCCCGCGCCATCACCTCCGGGAATTCCAAGAACCAGTGGAAGAAGCGTTTCCTCTCGGCCACGGCCAGCGCCTCCTCCACCGCCACGCCTTCCGGCCGGCGCGAGCCCTGCCAGTAGTGGCGGAAAGCCTCCTCGGTGACATGCAGGTCGAGCCGGCCCGCGCGCTTGGGCACGTAGAACTGCGCGATCGGCAGCGAGGCCAGCTGCTTCATCAGCTGCGCTTGCGGCGAGTGCGACAGCTCGATGAAGCGCATTCTCTTGGCCTCCACCTGTTCCGGCGTGTGGTCTGGCATGGCGTCCAGCGCCCGCCAGCCCTCCAGCTCGGCCACCATGCGGCGCTCGCCCTCGGGGTCGAAGCCCAAGGAGCCCTGCCCCGCCCGTTCGGCCTTGTTGCGTTTTCGCAGTGCTGCAGCCGTTTCCTTGTCGTCACCCGGCAGGGTTTTGAAAGCCTCGTCCGGCACCCCGCGCCGGCCGATGTCCTCCCGCCGCCCGCTGCCCACGATCGCATTGCCGCACTTGACGTGGTGGTCCAGGAAGCTCAGCGGCTCGCCCGGCACGTGCGCCTCCAGCCACAGCGCCACCTTGCACAGCTCCACCGCCAGCGGATTCAGGTCCACGCCATAGATGCAGTTGCAGATCACCCGGCGCAGCGCGGCACGGAAGGCCGAGGGCGAGGGCTGGTCCTCCCTCGTTTCATGGATCGCCAACTCCGTGGCGATGCGCCGCGCCGCCGCCAGCAGGATGTGCCCTGAGCCGCAGGCCACGTCGGCCACGCGCAGGTCCAGCAGCGCGGCAACCGGGTCCGGCGCCTTCAGCCGTTCGGCGATCAGGTGGTCCAGCGAGTGTTTCAACAGCGGCTGGACCAACTCGTCCGGCGTGTAGTGCGAACCGGTGTTGGCGCGCTCGTCGCCGCGCCTGAAATCGAAGGCGGCCTGCTCGCCCTCCCACAGGATCGCCGGCTCGTATTCCAGCAAGCCCTCGTAGACGGCGCCGAACTCCTCCACGTTGAGCGCGCCGTAGTTGACGCGGATGAGCTGTCCGCTGTCCGGGTGCGCGTACAGGTTCAGCGCGCGCAGGGCCCCCAACAGCGCGTCGTTGCCCAGCGCGCAGCCGGCCAGGTTGGCGATGGCGCCACGGCCGAACAGCTCGCCGGCCAGCGGCGCCAGCCCCAGCTTGGCACCCGGCCCGCCGGCCTCGAAGAGCTCGAAGGTGGACAGCAGCGACGGCCACAGGTCCGCATGGCGGCGGTCGGCCAGGTGACGCTTCTCGCTCAGGCGGCGCAGGCGCTGCAGGCTGTAGTAGCGCTCGTAGATCTCGCGCCGCTGCGCCTCCACGCCGGGAGGGAAGACCAGGCCGCGCTCCTCGATCACCATCAGGAACAGCAGCCGGTAGATCAGCCGCAGCAACTGCTGGTAGAGGGCATCGGCGCCCAGCGCACCGCCGCGCAGCCGCTCGCGAAGCGCGGCGTTGGCCGGGTGCTGGATGAAACCGTTGGCCAGGCCTTTCAAGGCCTGCTCCACCGCCTGGGACAGGCCGGCGCGGATGCGTGAGCCCGCGTCCAGCGAATCCAGGTGGTAGCGCTCCAGCCAGCACTGCGCCGCCTCCTCGCGCCGCGCCGGCAGGCGGCTGGCGTGCAGCAGCCGGTACAGCAGCGCGAAGTCCGCGAACAGGCCGTCGCCGAAGATGCGTTCGAGGTCGAACTCCAGATAGCTCAGCTTGATCAGCCGCGAGCTGTCGCGCAGCAGGCGCAGCACGCGGCCGTTGGTCACCAGGCCATAGAGCTCGTCGGCCAGGTTCAGGTATTCCTGGACCATGGCATGCGCCGACATGCGCGGCGCGCCGGCGCGCGGCTCGGCCTTGCGGTCCAGCCCGGCCGGGTCGCGCCAGCCCAGCACCTGCACCACGGTGCCGCCGCGGTTCACCACGCGGTGCGACAGCGGATAGAGCTTGCCGTTGAGCTCGGTGTGCCGGGCCTGGAATTCGAGCTGGTAGGCCAGCAGCCCCAGCAGCGGCAGCACCCACTGCTGGCGCGTCTCGCTGGTGGCGGGGTGGTCCGGCGGCAGCGAGGCGAGCTTGCGCCGGAACAGGCGCCAGAGCTCCTGCGCGTCGGCCCAGGCACGTGCGATCTCGTCCTTGACCCGGGCGCTGCCTTCCAAGCCGAAGTCGGCCGGACGCTGGCCGGCGTGGTCCTCCAGCCGGTCCAGGATGTCGGGCGAGAGGATCGCCCCTTCGATGCGAAGGGCGGGAAACATCATGGCGGCGCCTCCGGCAGCAGCACGTAGACGCCCAGCAGGTCCATGGGCAGCACGGGGCGGACGACCTGGAAGCGCTGCTGGTCCATCAGCGCGCTGAAGCGCTCGTGCGCCTCGGCCAGCCGCCGCGCCTGGCCCTCGGCCAGCTCGACGAAGGCGGCGTCCAGCCGCTCCAGGTTCTTCAGCTCGTTGGCGAGGAAGGCGGCACGGGCCTGGGGCGAGAGATCGGACGCGGCGCGGGCCTGCGCCAGCAGCGCCTTGGCCGCGGCGTGGTCCAGCAACTCGCGCCGCGACGCCGGGCCGCGCCAGCCCCACAGCAGCATCTCCTCGGCCACGATCTGGTGCTGCCCGCGCGACTGCTCGATGAGGTTGCGGCAGCGGAACAGCAGCAGCGTGGTCTTGGTCGCCACGGCGTGGGTGCGGATCACGGCCGCGCGCGCGGCGCGCGGACCCTGGCGGTGGAGGGTGTTGGCCATCACCACCTGGCACAACTGCTCGACGAAGGCGTGGTTGCGGCCCAGATAGCTGAAGCCCGCGGGCGTGGGCGACTGGAAGCTCACCGCCACGGCCCGGGCGGTGGCCGCGCCGGGCAGTGCCTCGCGCAGCGCGGGCGCCAGGTTGTCGGTGACGATGCGCCAGCCCGGCCCCTGTGGGATGACCTGCACGCCGAAGAGGTCCGGCAGCGCGCGGGTGACGAAGTGCTCGACGGCGTGCGGGTCGCCGATGGCCTCGTCCGCCTCGCGCAGGTCGGCCTCGATGTCCTGGGCCTTGAGGGCGTGCTGGGCAAAGAGGCCGCGCGAGGCCGTTTCGCGCTGCGCGGCGTCGTCGAGGCTGCGCGTGACGCTGTCCCTGGCGGTGGCGGCTTCCTCGAAGTCGCCGAAATCGAACAGCAGCCCCTGCGCGCCCTGCCGGGTGCTGATGCCGCGCCCGGGGTCCAGCAACAGCGCCTGGGCGATGGTGTCGATGACGCACCGCGAGTCCTCGGGAAACGGCACGTTGATGCCCGTGGCGCGCTTGATCTCCTTGACCTTGCGCAGCAGCACGTCCAGCACGACGCCGTCGATGGGGTTGTCGGCGCCGTAGAGCAGGCAGGCCTTCACCACGGGCGCGGTCTGGCCGAAGCGGTCCACGCGGCCCTCGCGCTGCTCCAGCCGGTTGGGGTTCCACGGCAGGTCGTAGTGCAGCACCGCGGTGAAGTGCTCCTGCAGGTTGATGCCTTCGCTGAGGCAGTCGGTGGCCACCAGCACGCGCAGCCTGGTGCCGCCCATGGCCTCGATGCGCTGGCGGCGCAGCTCGTCGGGCAGCTCGCTGGTGATCACCTGCAAGTCCAGCCGGCCGAGCTCCTTGCGCAGCAGCGGCGCCAGGTACTCGCCCACGTACTTGGCCGTCTCGACGTAGCGGCAGAACACCACCGGGCACTGGGGCGGCGCTTCCTGGAGCCAGGCCGTGAGCTGGCGCGCCATGGCGAGGAGTTTCCGGTCCTGCGCCGGGCCGGCCAGGGCTTGCAGCGCCGAGGCGAACTCGCGCAACTGGCGGCGCTGGGGCTCGGACCAGTGGCTGCGCTCCACCACCCGCACCGGCGCGTGGTCGCCCTCGGGGCCGAACTCGGTATCCGCCACGGGGTTGAAGAACAGGTCGTCCTCGGCCACGTCCACGGCCGCCGCGGGGTCGCCCTGCTCCTCGGCTGCGAGCCGGCCGAGCCCCGCCAGCCGCGTGTGCAGCATCTCGACGCCGGCCGCCGGGCTCGACATGACGCCGCGCAGCAGGCCGAGCGCGGCCCAGTCATGCGCTTTCTTCTGCCTCTGGCCCGGAGCCGGCGCGATGAGGTGGCGCGAGAAGTGAAGCAGCGCCTGGAACAGCTTCAGGTACTCCGGCGAGAGCTCATAGCTGAGTTCGAAGGCATCGCGCTGGGGAAAAGGCGTGTCCTCGCCGAGCCACTTCTCCACATCGGCGCGCTTGCGCTGCACGAAATGGCGGGCCAGCTCGCGCCGCTGCGCCTGGGTGGCGGTGGGCAGGTCCACCATCTCGAAACCGGGCTTGAGCAGGCCCAGCAGCGACTGGAACTCCTCGGCCTTGCCGCTGTGCGGCGTGGCCGTGAGCAGCAGCAGGTGCCGCGACTTGGCGGCGATGCGGCTGACCAGGTGGTAGCGCTGCTGCTGCGCCGCGGCGGCGCCGGAGGGGCGCGCGCAGGCGTGGGCCTCGTCCACGACAATCAACGCCGGGCACTGCTCGATGAACACGTCGCGGCGCGCATCGGACTTGATGAAGTCGATGCTGATGACCTGGAACGGATAGTGGTCGTAGACGCTGGCGTCACCGTGAATCTGGCGGTCCAGCCGCGCCTGCGTGCTGCTGCGGATCACCACGGCCTCGATGTCGAGCTTGGCCCGGATCTCGGCCTGCCACTGTTCGCACAGGTGCGGCAGGCACAGCACCGCGAAGCGCTGGATGCGCCGGCGCTCCAGCAGCTCGCGCACCACCAGCAGCGACTCCACCGTCTTGCCCACGCCCACGTCATCGGCGATGAGCAGCCGCACCGTGTCCTGCCGCAGTGCCATGACCAACGGCACCATCTGGTACGAGCGCGGGCGGAACGACAGTTTCGCGAGGCTGCGGAACGGGCCGGCGCCGTTGCGCAGCGCCAGCCGCGCGGCATCGTGCAGCAGCCGCGCGGTGGCGAAGTCGCCCAGGTCCTCGGCCGTGGGCGGCTCGAAGCGCGCGTCCCGCGGCCGCTCGCCGCCCAGCGGCAGGTACAGGCCGGTGATCTCGTCCTCGGAGCCGCCCAGGGGCTTGAGCAACAGCAATTCGGGGTCGGCGCAAGGCTGTACGACCCAGTCGCGCCCGCGCAGGGCCACGAGCCTGCCGGGCGGGTACGTCACGGCACTCACCGCTGAGGGCTGAAGAGGTCCGGTCGCTGTGCCACCTTCGCGGCCAGGTCCTCCGCGGCATGCCAAACCCACACTTCATCGCCGCGCGCCAGCAGGGTTTCATGCTGGGCCCAGGCTTCTTCCTGCGCGGCCAGGTCTCCAGGCGACGCGCCGTCGCAGAAGACCCACGTGCGGGGCTCGAAGTGGAAATCCGGCTGCAGGTACAGGCCCGGCACGCGCCGTCGTACCGCGTCGGGCAGGCGCAGGCGGCAGCCGTGGAGGTGGTCGAGAAAGCGGCGGCTGGCGGCGGACGCCGGGTCGAGCTGCTGCAGCAGCCGCAGGTAGCGGGCCTCGTAGCCTTCTTCCGCGGTAGGAGCCTTCAAATCCAGCGCGCAGTGGCCCAGCCGGTCCAGTACGTCGTTGAGTTCCCATCCGCCGTCGCCCGCGCCACCAGCGGGACGGCCCGATGCCGCGCAGTCCGCCTTGTCAACGCGGCACGGTGCCCGTGCCTCGCTCATCACGGCCCGCAGGAATTCTTCGTCCATCAGGCGCGACAGCAGCGCCGCACCGCCTCCGTCCACCTCGTGCAGCAGGATGCTGGGGACCTCACCCTGCCCCAAGCACACCATGCCCAGCTCGCCCGGATCGAGTTGCAGGCACCGCGCGACGCCATGCAGCAGCGCATGCTGGAACGCGGCGACGTGCCCACGCTTCAAGCCAAGGAGAGCCGTGGGTTGGAGCAGGAGCGCATCGGTGCGGTACGAGGTCCAGAGCCTGACGCGGCGCCGCGGGCCCGTGAGCGACGCCTGAGGCTGCAACCCGCACCAGGCTCCACTGTGCAGGTCGAGCATGAAACCTTCGTCCTCGCAGCCATGCCACCTGCGGTTGAGGCGCACCAGGCGCGCGCCAGGGATGAACTTCAGCGCCAGCAGCGTCTCGCTGCCGCTCCTCAACCAAGCCTCCTGCACCAAGTCCCTGCTGCCTTCATCGATGCTGAAGCAGGTGTCGACATCGAAGCCAGCCGTGCCGGGCTCGTCCGCCGGGGCGTGTCCCTCCACTTCCTCGGCGTAGGCATCAGGCGCCTCCAGCAGGTCGTGCAGGTACTCGCTGGCGCCGGGATCCGAAAGGTTTGCACCGGAGACGGGACAGAGCTCGCGCCGGCGCTGATCGCCCAGCAGCAGACAGCCGGACGAGCGGCACAGCTTGGCCTCGGTGAGCGCGGCGGCAGCGTCTCGCGGCACGGTTCCGGTGACCCGATAGCGTCGCCCCCCGTGATGAAGAAGCGCCCGCGGCCCCAACTCGCGCAGTGCGTCGGGGTGCGGGCGGGAAATGAACTCGCCAGGTCCCCGTGCCGCGGACAGGAACACGCGCAACGGATGCCGTGCCTCGCCGTGGCCGGGCAACAGGCCTTCGGCGGCGAGGAAGCGTGCGGGATGGAATTCCGGCCATGCCCCGGCGGCGTCGCATGCGTTGCGCAGCAGCTGAAGCTGATGTGCTCCCTCTTCCTGTCGGCGTTGCTGGCAACGGTAGGCCCCACTGCGTGAGGGTAGTAGATCACTTTGAATCTTGTACGTTGCCCACTCCAGCGTGGCACGGGCGGCACGGTAGAGAACACGCCAGCGGCCCAACGCCTGGTCGAGACGGCCTGGCAGGGTGTCGAGCGCGTGCTCGATCCAGGCCTCGGTGCGCGCATCGGTATAGGCGTGCAGTGGGGACTGCAGCTCGCGGAGGGTGTGGACGAAGGCGGCCTGGAGGCGTGCCCGCACCCGGGGCCTGGGTTGCAGCGCGGCACGCAAGGCGGCGCGCAGCGGCAGCGAGGCGGGTGCCTCGTTCACGAAGGCGCTGAGCGCGGGCCGGCCGTGCTCACGACGCGACCACTCGGGCAAGTCCATTTCCGCGACCGCCAGCGCGTACAGGTGCGCCTGCAACAGTTCCGGCGGAACCGGCGCCGCCGAGGGGACGTTGCCGATGCGGACCAGGGCGTGCTCGCACTGCACCTGGAGCCGGCTGATGAGCAGTGCCAGCTCCACGGCCTGCACCCGGCCTTGACCCTTGGCCTCGAACGCCACGACGCGCAGGCTGTCGCGCAGTTCGGGGCCGCTCCAGCCCATGAGCCACCGGTCCAGCGATGCGGCATCGGTCAGCAGCAGCACCGGTGCATGCTGGCCCAGGCGGTCGTGTGTGGCTTGCGGCTCCTGGCTTGCGCAGGCAGAGAAGCTGATGGGAAAGGCGCTGCCCGCGGGGTCGAACCGGTTGCGTGCGCAGCGGTCCAGCGCTTCGAGCCGCTCATCGATCGACGCTCGTGTCGGGCAGACGATCAGCGCGCGCGGGCCGGCGGATGAGCCGTCCGGTGGCTGGCAGGCGAGCGTGGCTTCGAGAACGGAACGCAGGTGGGGATCGAGGCCGTGAAAGGAACTGCGGATGTACTTCGAGTCGTCCTCGACCGCCCGCTGATGCGCCAGCAGGACGTCCATCTTGGGTTCCCCTCCTCTGCAGGTCCGTATTTGTGACTTTTTATTTCACAGACCAGACAGCCGCGATCAGGGCATGCCCGAGGGCAAAAACAACAAAGCCTCCGCGAGGGAGGCTTTGTTTGCGGCATCACTGCCGGTATTCGGTGGGGTGGCTGATGGGACTCGAACCCACGACGACCAGAATCACAATCTGGGACTCTACCAACTGAGCTACAGCCACCGTCGTTGAAGAAATAGATTGTAGTACGAACTTTCCAAGCTTTGCAAGGCCTTTGCGCGAATTATTTCGACGCCGTGTCCTCGGCCGACACCGTGGCCACCGCCGGGACCTTGATCTTCACGTCGAAGCGCTTCTTCAACGCCTCGTAATAGGCACGGCCTTCGGCCGCGGCCCAGGCCTGCGCGTACTGGCCCTGCAGCGCCACGAGTTGCGGCGAGTCGGCCTTGGGCGCCTCGACCTTGAGCAGCCGCGCGATCACGTAGCCCTGCGGCACGTCCACGCCCACCAGCGTCGGCAGCTTGGAGGCATCGGCGCGCAGCACAGCATCCAGCGCCGCGGGCGCGAGATCGCCGCGCTCGGCACGCGACACCGTCACGGCCGCCGGCAGCGAAGCCGCAGCGGCATCGCTGCCCTGCTGCAGCTGCGCCAGGCGCGCCTGGCCGTCCTTGCGCGCCAGCGCCAGCGCCTGCTCGTTCACCACGCGCTCGCGCACCTGCAGCTGCACCTCCTCGAACGGACGCACGCGCTCGGGCCGGTACTCCACCACGCGCGCGGAGACCAGCTGGTTCGCGCCGACCTCCACGGCCTCGGTATTGCGCTTGTTGCGCAGCACGTCGTTGGAGAACACGGCCTCCAGCAGCTTGGGCGAGGCCAGCGCGCCGCTGGCGCCGGGCGCGGGCGTGCGCTGCACGGTGGCGGTCTGCTTCTTGAGCTTGAGCTTGTCGATGACGGGCTGCAACGAGTCCGATTGCTCGTACACCGTGTTGGTGAACTGCTCGGCGGCCTCGGTGTAGCGGCGCTGCGCCAGCTGCTTCTTCACCTCGGCCTCGATCTCCGCACGCACCGCTTCATACGGCCTCTTCTCGCCGCCGCGCACGGCGTCGAGCCGGATGATGTGGTAACCAAAATCGCTCTCGACCACGTTGCTGATCTCGCCGGGCTTCATGGCGAAGGCCGCGTCCTCGAAGGGCTTGACCATGGCGCCGCGGGCGAAGAAGTCGAGATCGCCGCCGCGCTGCGCGGAGCCCGGGTCCTGCGACTCCTTCTTCGCCACCTCGGCAAAGCTCGCCGGGTTCTTGCGCAGCTCGGCCAGCAGCGCCTCGGCCTTGGCCTTGGCCTTGGTGCGCTCGGCGGCAGGCTGGTCCTTGTCGGAGGCGATGAGGATGTGGCTGGCGCGGCGCTGCTCGGCGCTGGTGTAGCGCGCGGCGTTCTCGTCGTAGTACTTGCGCAGCTCTTCCTCGCTCACGCTCACGTCCTGCTGCAGCGCGTCCACGCCCAGCACCACGTACTCGATCACGGCCTGTTCGGGCGCCTTGAACTGCGCCTGGTGGCCGTCGTAATAGGCCTTGAGCTCGGCGTCGCCGGGGTTCACGCGCGCGGTGTAGTCGGCGGCGCTGAATCGTTGCAGCTGCACCTGACGTTGCTGCAGCAGCGCGTTGAAGGAGAGCTGGCGCGCCGCGGGCGTGTCCGGCGTCGATTGCGTGACGCCTTCCATCACCTGGCGCAGCGTCAGGTCTCGGCGCAGGCGCTCGGCGAACTCCGCGGAGCTCATGCCCTGCGCGGCCAGCATCTCGTTGTTGATGCTCCCATCGGGCTTGCGCAGGAAGGCGTACTGCGGGTCGTTGACGAAGAGACGCTGCAGCCGGTCGTCATTGATCGCCAGGTGCTGCTTCTCGGCCGCGGACATCAGCACGCGCTCGCGCACGAGCTGGTCCAGCGTCTCGCGCTTGAACTGCGGCGAATCCAGCAGCTTGGGGTCCACGTTGGGCATCTGGCGGCGCAGCTGCTCGGCCTGCTGCTGGTGCGCCATGTCCCACTGCTGCTGCTTGATGGCATGGCCATCGACTTCCGCCACCGTGGCGTTGCCGCCCTCGGTGAAGCTGCTGTAGCCCTGCACACCGAAGAACACGAAGGAAGGAAAGATCAGCAGCACCAGCAGGAACTGCAGCAGCCGGGTGTGGGTGCGAACGAAATCGAACATGGGTTCCTCGACCAGGGTCCTGAGGCTGGGACACGGAAAAAAGCCTGGCCCGGATGCAACAAAGGCGAACCTCGGTTCGCCTTTGAAGCCATCTGCTGAGCCGGCCCTTGAGCCGCCGCGGGGTGGTGGGTGCTGAGGGGTTCGAACCCCCGACCTACGCCTTGTAAGGGCGCCGCTCTACCAACTGAGCTAAGCACCCCCGTCGGACCGAAACCGCTAGTGTAACCGCGTCGGCGGCGTCCTCCGGACGCCCTGCTGGCCAAGCGCGTATTGCCGCGGACCCGTGGCGGCCAAACTGGCCGCAACCGGGATTTCCAAGAAAAATGCCCGCGGCTGCGGGCATTTTTCAGTATTTGGCTCCCCGACCTGGGCTCGAACCAGGGACCTGCGGATTAACAGTCCGTCGCTCTACCGACTGAGCTATCGGGGATTTGAATCACCACTTGCACCAAGTGCTTGCGGCGCTTCTTCGGCACTACTGGGTTTTCTGTTTGGCTCCCCGACCTGGGCTCGAACCAGGGACCTGCGGATTAACAGTCCGTCGCTCTACCGACTGAGCTATCGGGGAACAGAAGCTGAGATTCTAGCAAGGATTTCAGACCTGGCAAGCGATTTCATCACTTTTTTTGTCTGACGGTTCCTTGCGGACCGCACAGGCTCATTGCATAAGCCTGCTGCAACTGGACGACCGGCCCGGCGCCCAACGGCGCCGGGCGCGGACTTCACATGTTGTCGATCATCACTTGGCCGAAGCCCGAGCAGGAGACCTGCGTCGCGCCTTCCATCAGGCGGGCGAAGTCGTAAGTCACCTTCTTGGACTGGATCGACTTCTCCATGGAGCTGATGATCAGGTCAGCCGCCTCGGTCCAGCCCATGTGGCGCAGCATCATCTCGGCCGACAGGATCTCGGAACCGGGGTTCACGTAGTCCTTGCCGGCGTACTTCGGCGCCGTGCCGTGCGTGGCTTCAAAGCAGGCCACCGAGTCGGACAGGTTCGCACCCGGGGCGATGCCGATGCCGCCGACCTGCGCGGCCAGGGCGTCGGAGATGTAGTCGCCGTTAAGGTTGAGCGTGGCGATCACGGAGTACTCGGCCGGGCGCAGCAGGATCTGCTGCAGGAAGGCGTCGGCGATCGAGTCCTTGATGATGATGTCCCTGCCCGTCTTCGGGTTCTTGAACTTGCACCACGGGCCGCCGTCGATCTCCACGGCGCCGAACTCGCGCTTGGCCAGCGCATAGGCCCAGTCACGGAAGCCGCCTTCCGTGAACTTCATGATGTTGCCCTTGTGGACGATGGTCACGCTGGGCTTGTCGTTGTCGATGGCGTACTGGATCGCCTTGCGCACCAGCCGCTCGGTGCCTTCGATCGACACGGGCTTGATGCCGATACCCGAGGTCTCGGGGAAACGGATCTTCTTGACGCCCATCTCGTCGATCAGGAATTTGATGAGCTTCTGGGCCTTCTCGCTCTTGGCCTCGTATTCGATGCCGGCGTAAATGTCTTCCGAGTTCTCGCGGAAGATGACCATGTTGGTCTTCTCAGGCTCCTTCAGCGGGCTGGGCACGCCCTTGAAGTACTGCACCGGGCGCAGGCAGACGTAGAGGTCGAGCTCCTGGCGCAGCGCCACGTTCAGCGAGCGGATACCGCCACCCACGGGCGTGGTCAGCGGGCCCTTGATCGACACCACGTACTCGCGCAGCACGTCGAGCGTCTCGGTCGGCAGCCACACGTCAGGGCCATAGACCTTCGTTGACTTCTCACCGGCGTAGACCTCCATCCAGTGGATCTTGCGCTCGCCGCCATAAGCCTTCTGCACTGCAGCGTCCACCACCTTCAGCATCACCGGCGTGATGTCGAAACCGGTGCCGTCACCTTCGATGTAAGGAATGATCGGGTTGCTGGGGACGTTGAGCGAGAAGTCCGCGTTGACGGTGATCTTCTGCCCGCCCTCGGGCACCTTGATGTGCTGGTACATGAAAACTCGCTCCGGCGTGGGGTTGTGGAATGAGACCGCGATTCTATTCGACGCGGTCCTGAGTCCTATGTCTTACATAAGACTTGAGACTCCTTGGACGAAACCGAAACAGCATTGCAGTCGAGGTTGACGCGAAGTTGACAGCGTTCGTTCCCTGCCCCTGGGGAAGACCCGGTGCTGCCTTCAGCTCGCGCACCAGTCGGCGATGCGCTGCCACAGCCCATGGCCCAGCGCCCAGGCCGATGCGCCCGCGAGGCCCAGGCCCGCCAGGCGCACGGCCCAGCCGCCCGAGGCCAGCCAGCGCGAACCCGGCGCGCCCAGCCGCCACCACAGCGCCGGGCCCAGCCACAGGCCCAGCGAGGAACCCAGTGCGAAGCCGGCCATGATCAGCGCACCGGAAGCCGCCTGATGGCCCAGCGCCGCCACCACCAGCGCCGACTGCAGCAGCCCGCAAGGCCAGGCCACCCAGGCCGTACCGGCCAGCCCGGCCTTGAGCGGACCGAGCATCGGCTGCCATCCGCCTGCACCCGCCGCGGAGGCCGCCGCCGGCGCGAGCCGCGTACCGCGACCGAGGTTCTCGATCCATTCGGGCTGCTTGCCCTTCACCAATAACCATACGCCCAGCCCCAGCGCCGCGACGTGCACCAGCGTCCACAGGGGTCGCAGGGCCGGCGTCAACTGCGAGAACTGCGCCAGCAGCGACACACTGCCCGCCGCGATCGCGCCGGCGGCCGAATAGCCCAGCAGCCGGCCGAGGTGAAAGCCCAGCAGCGCCTGCTGCGGCCGCCCTGCCCCGCAGCGTCCGGCCAGCGCAGTACACGCCGCGCCGCACATGGCCACACAGTGGGGCGATCCGGCCAGGCCCATCAGCAGGGCGCTCAAGACGAGGGCGGCATCCATGACCGGAAGACGAGGGAGTTACTGCGAGGGGGAATGCGGGCGAAGCCTCAAATGATCCGCGAAAAGCGCTCGCGCGTTTGATCGGCGCGCAAATGCCGGTCGAACACCATGGCGACCCCGCGCACGAAGTACCAGCCCCGCGGCGTGACCTGGATCGCCTCGGGCTCGATCTCCACCAAGCCCATGTCCACCAGCGGCTGCAACGCTTCGAGCTCGGTGGCGAAGTACTTGCGCATGCTCACCAGGTGCGCCAGCTCGATGGACTCGAATTCCACCCGGCCCTGGCACATGAGGGCCATGATCACGGCGCGGCGCACCAGGTCGTCGCGCGTGAGCGCCAGGCCGCGCACCACGGGAAACTGGCCCTGGTTCACGGCGTCGTAGTACTCCGGCAGGGTTTTGGCGTTCTGGCTGTAGGTGGCGCCCATGCGGCCGATGGCCGACACGCCCAAGCCGATAAGGTCGCAGTCGGGCTGCGTGCTGTAGCCCTGGAAGTTGCGGTGCAGCCGCCCCTGGCGCTTGGCCGCGGCCAGGCTGTCGCCCGGCAGGGCGAAGTGGTCCATACCGATGTAGGTGTAGCCGAAGCCCAGGAAGCCCTGGATGGCGCTGCCCAGCATCTGGACCCGGTCGCCGGGCGGCGGCAGCTCGGCCGGATCGATGCGGCGCTGCGGCTTGAAGCGCGCCGGCAGGTGCGCGTAGGCATAGAGCGCGATGCGGTCCGGCCGCAGCTCGCCCACCAACTCCACCGTGCGGGCAAAGGAGACGGGCGTCTGCTTGGGCAGCCCGTAGATCAGATCGACGTTGAGCGACTCGAAGCCCAGGCTCCGGGCGCTGGCCACGAGGTCGCGCACGCTCTCGTAAGACTGCACGCGGTGCACGGCCTTCTGCACTTCGGTATCGAAGTCCTGCACGCCGAAGCTCAGGCGGTTGAAACCCAGGCGTGCCAGGTGCTCCAGGCGTTGCGCGGTGACGGTGCGCGGATCCACCTCGATGGAAAGCTCGGCCCCCGGTGCGATGCGGAAGGCATCGCGCAGCGCGGTCATCAGCCGCTCGATCTCGGCGTCCGACAGGAAGGTCGGCGAGCCGCCACCGAAGTGCAGCTGCGACACCGCCTTGCCCTTGCCCAGTACGGCCACGTGCAGTCCGATCTCGGCTTCCAGCGCCCGCAGGTATTCCTCGGCGCGCTCATGGTGCTTGGTGATGACCTTGTTGCACGCGCAGTAATAGCAGACCGATTCGCAGAACGGGATGTGCACGTAGATCGACAAGGGCGGCGTGCCGCCCACCGTGGCACCCTGGGCGCGCTGCTCCAGAGCCTGGCGGTATTCGATCGGGCCGAAGGCTTCCACGAAGCGATCGGCGGTCGGATAAGAGGTATAGCGGGGCCCCGGCACGTCCAGGCGCCGCAGCAGGCTTTCAGTCAGGATGGGCCCGGTGGTGGAGGTATCGCTTAGCATGGAGAGACTTTGCCAAACTCGGCACATCAGAGCTTGATGTGCCTCAAGCCGGCAAGCCGCACCGAAGCCAAGAATGGTGCTTGTTATTGAGGCATATCATGTTGAAGACCGACGATCACTCCGAAGACTCCTGCGCCCAATCGCCGGGCTGTGCCGCCTCAACGACGCGAAGCACCATGAACAGCACACTGCCGCCCATCCGCACCGAGCCTTTCAAGGTTGCCTGCTCAAGCTGCAACCTGCGTGAGCTGTGCCTGCCGGTGGGCCTGTCGCGCAGCGACCTGGAGCACCTGGACACCATGGTGGCGACGCGGCGTTCGGTGGTGCGCGGCGACACCCTTTTCCGCGCCGGCGACGCCTTCCAGTCGCTGTACGCGGTGCGCACGGGTTTCTTCAAGACCTGCGTCTCGGCCGAGGACGGGCGCGACCAGGTCACGGGCTTCCAGATGGCCGGCGAACTGCTGGGGCTCGACGGCATCGGCAGCGAGCGACACACGGTGGATGCCGTGGCACTGGAGGACTCGCAGGTTTGTGTGATCCCCTACGGCCAGCTCGAAGAGCTCTCGCGCGAGTTCTCCGACCTGCAGCGCCAGCTGCACAAGATCATGAGCCGTGAAATCGTTCGCGATCATGGCGTGATGCTGCTGCTGGGCAGCATGCGTGCCGAAGAGCGGCTGGCAGCCTTCCTGCTCAACCTCACGCAGCGCCTGCAGGCACGCGGCTTCTCCGCCTCGTCGCTGATCCTGCGCATGACGCGTGAGGAAATCGGCAGCTACCTGGGCCTCAAGCTGGAAACGGTCAGCCGCACCTTCTCGAAGTTCCAGGAGGAAGGTCTTCTGGAGGTCAAGCAGCGCCAGATCCGCATCGTGGACCAGGCCGGCCTGCAGAAACTCGTCAACGGCGCGGCCTGCTGAGCCGGAATTTTCGAGAACAGGTTCTCAGAAACGCCGATGGCGCCTCGAAGGCGCCATCGGCTTTTTTGCGCTTGCGTCTTGCGGATTCAGTGTCCGTGGACGCCGCGCATCGTGGAACGGGTGCCGCCCGGGGGCGTCGAGAGCCAGTGCTCCAGGGCACCCGCCGCAGCGATCACGGCCCAGAACAGGAAGAAGGCCAGGGAGTACACGCTGGTGGCGGAAAGCTCCAGCGGGATGCCGCCCGCACCTTGCAGGTCGTGCGGATCGACCAGTGCGAACACCAGCATCTCCAGCACCGAGGCCATCAGGAACGAAGGCCAGGCCACCATCATCACCGTCAGCACGCGAGGGGTTGTCGACATGTCCGATCACCTCCTGCGGACCATTCTTGCGCGTTCGCGGCGCGCCCTGCCCTAGCGTTGACCCGAAGAGGCCTTGGCCGCGGCCGCCTCGGCGGCGGCCTTGTTTCGGGCTTCGAGGGCGGGGCGCATATCGCCCGAGGAGGCATCCTCGGCGGGCTGCTGCGACTGCGGCGCCGCGCCCGGAGCCCACCACCTCGTCCGCGCCGCGGATGGCGATGACAGCCGTCACGATGGCGGCCACGACCACGGCCAACGGCCCGCCCACCACCAGCCACATCATGCGCACGCGCCACCAGGGCACACGCTGGCCGCCGGCCGCCTCTTGATCGGTCTTGCGATCCATGGATTCCTGCTCCTAGGCCGTCAGGGCCCAAAAAACGCCGCGCGCCAGAGCCGGAAACCGGCCTGGCGCGCGTGTGTTGATGCATCAGCACCTCGGCGGAGAGCTCATGCCGCCATGAGCCTCCGGAGGTCGTACCGCTTGCTTACTTCTGCGCCGTCGTGGCGGCACCGCCCTTGTGGGACAGGCTCCAGACATAGGCGCCGAGCACATGGATCTGCTCGGGGTTCAGGCGGCTGGCGTGTGCCGGCATGACGTTGGTCTTGCCGTTGTTGATCATGTTCATGATCGCCTGCTCACCCCAGCCGTGCAGCCAGATCTTGTCGGTCAGGTTGGGCGCGCCCATGGCCTGCATGCCCTTGCCGTCGGCACCGTGGCAGGCGGCGCACACCGCGGTGAACTTCTCCTTGCCCAGCTGCGCGTAGACCGCGTTGTGCGGGCTGCCCGAGAGGCTCAGCACGTAGTTGGCGACGTTGCGCACGTTCTCGCCACCACCGATGGCCGCGGCCATCGGGGGCATCATGCCTTGGCGACCCGTGGAGATGGTTTCCTTGATCTTGTCGTGGTCGCCACCGTACAGCCAGTCATCGTCGGTCAGGTTGGGGAAGCCCTTGCTGCCGCGCGCGTCCGAGCCGTGGCAACCGGCGCAGGTGTTGACGAACAGGCGCTCGCCGATGCCCATGGCCGCCGGATCCTGAGCCAGTTGCTCGGCCGTCATACCCACGTACTTGGCGTAGACCGGCGCCATGGCGGCGCGGGCCTTCTCCTGCTCGGCCTCGTACTGGCCGCGGCTGCTCCAGTTGAAGGCGCCCTTGCTCGAACCCAGGCCGGGGTACAGCGCCAGGTAGATGGCCGCGAAGACCACCGTGATGATGAACAGCCACAGCCACCAGCGCGGCAGCGGGTTGTTCAGTTCACGCAGGTCCTCGTCCCAGAGGTGGCCGGTGGTGTTGTCGCTGGCCATGGGCTTGTGCTTGCTCGCCACCATCAGCACGAACATGCAGAACGCAAGTCCGCCCACGACGATGGCGATCACGTACCAGGACCAGCCGCTGTTGATGAAATCACTCATTACTTACTCCCTTGGAAGCGGGCCGCTGCCGCAGCGACGGGCTCGCCGTCCTCTTCGAGGAAGGGCAGCTGGGCCGCCGCTTCGTGTTGGGAAAGCTGACGCTTGCTCCACGTCCACCACGCGATGCCGAGGAACAGCATGAAGCTGAACACCGTCACGGCGCTGCGCAGGACATTGATGTCGAAGTCCATCGCTAAGGCTCCGGGCTGGTTTACTTCAGAGCGGTGCCCAGCACCTGGAGGTAGGCGACGACCGCATCGAGCTCGGTCTTGCCCTTGACCTCGTCGGCCGCCTTGGCGATCTCGTCGTCGGTGTAAGGCACGCCCACCTTGCGCAGCGCCGTCATCTTGGGCGCCACGTCAGCCGGGTTGAGGGCCGCGTTTTCCAGCCACGGATAGGCCGGCATGTTGGACTCGGGCACCACGTCACGCGGGTTGATCAGGTGGATGCGATGCCAGTCGTCGCTGTACTTGCCGCCCACGCGGTGCAGGTCCGGACCCGTGCGCTTGGAGCCCCACTGGAAGGGATGGTCGTAGACGAACTCGCCGGCCGTGGAGTAGTGGCCGTAGCGCAGCGTCTCGGCGCGGAAGGGACGCACCATCTGCGAGTGGCAGTTGTAGCAGCCCTCGCGGATGTAGACGTCCCGGCCCGCGAGCTGCAGCGCCGTGTACGGCTTGAGGTTTTCCACCGGCTTGGTCGTGCTGTGCTGGAAGAACAGCGGAACGATCTCGGTCAGGCCGCCAAAGGCGACCGTGACCAGGATCAGCACGATCATCAGGAAGTTGCTGGTCTCAATCTTCTCGTGACCAGTCGGATTTGCGTGTGCCATGTCGGTCTTTCCTCAATCCAGTCAGGCGTGAGCCGTCACCATGGGCACCGGCGTCTCGACGACCTTGCCGCTACGCACCGTCATGATCGTGTTCCACAGCATGATGACCATGCCCGTGAGGTACAGCAGACCACCCAGCATGCGGATGATGTAGAAGGGATACGAAGCCTTCACGCTCTCGACGAAGCTGTACACCAGCGTGCCGTCGGGGTTGACCGCGCGCCACATCAGGCCCTGCATCACGCCGGCGATCCACATCGCGGCGATGTAGAGCACGATGCCGATGGTGGCCACCCAGAAGTGCAGCTCGATGGCACGGGTGCTGTACATCGTCTTGCGGCCGAACATGCGCGGGATCAGGAAGTACAGCGAGCCGATCGAGATCATGCCCACCCAGCCCAGAGCGCCGGAGTGCACGTGGCCCACGGTCCAGTCGGTGTAGTGCGACAGCGCGTTGACGGTCTTGATCGACATCATCGGACCTTCGAAGGTCGACATGCCGTAGAACGACAGCGCAACGATCAGGAACTTCAGGATCGCGTCGTCACGCAGCTTGTGCCACGCACCCGAGAGGGTCATGATGCCGTTGATCATGCCGCCCCAGCTCGGCGCCAGCAGCACCAGCGAGAAGATCATGCCCACGCTTTGCGTCCAGTCGGGCAGCGCGGTGTAGTGCAGGTGGTGCGGACCCGCCCACATGTACGTGAAGATCAGGGCCCAGAAGTGCACGATCGACAGGCGATACGAGTACACCGGGCGCTCGGCCTGCTTGGGGATGTAGTAGTACATCATCCCCAGGAAGCCCGCGGTCAGGAAGAAGCCCACGGCATTGTGGCCGTACCACCACTGCACCATGGCGTCCTGCACACCGGCGTAGGCCGAGTAGGACTTGGTCAGGCTCACCGGGATCGCGGCGCTGTTGACGATATGCAGCAGGGCCACGGCGATGATGAAGGCGCCGAAGAACCAGTTGGCCACGTAGATGTGGCGCACCTTGCGGATGCCCACCGTGCCGAAGAACACGATGGCGTAGGAGACCCAGGTAACGGCGATCAGGATGTCGATCGGCCACTCCAGCTCGGCGTATTCCTTGCCGGAGGTGTAGCCCAGCGGCAGCGAGATCGCGGCCAGCACGATCACCACCTGCCAGGCGATGAACGTGAACATCGCCAGGCCCGGCGCGAACAGGCGCGTCTGGCAGGTACGCTGCACCACGTGATAGGACGTGGCAAACAACGCGCAGCCGCCGAAGGCGAAGATCACCGCGTTGGTGTGCAGCGGACGCAAGCGCCCGTAGCTCAGCCAGGGAATGCCGAACGTCAGATCAGGGAAGGCAAGCTGCGCGGCGATGAACACGCCCACAAACATGCCGACCACACCCCAAAGCACCGCCGCCAGTGCGAACAATCGCACGGGGGCGTCGCTATATACCGGTCTTCCCGGTTGCGCCGCTTGAGCCATCACTGGCCTCCTTCTTAGTGAGAATCCACCCGGTGCGCATTGTTCGGGGCCGTGCTTTCTTCAAGCTTGACCCCCGTCAACGCTTCACCATCCGCATTCAAGATGCGCTCGCCCTCTCGGTCGAGATCGTCAAATTGCCCGCCGTGCAAGGCCCAGCCGAACACGCCGATGATCATCAGCACCAGCAGCGCCGACATCGGAATGAGCAGGTACAGGATTTCCATCGTCCCTCAGCGCGCCAGGCGCAACGAGTTGCCCACCACGAGCAGTGAGCTCGTTGCCATGCCCAAGCCGGCGGCCCACGGTGGGAGCCAGCCGGCCAGCGCCAGCGGAATACAGGCCAGGTTGTAGAGCGCGGCCCAGGCGATATTTTGCCGCACCACCCCCATGGTCCTGGCGGCAATACTGCGCGCATCGGCCAATGCCTGCAGCTTTTGCGACGGCAGGATGGCGTCGGCGTGCACCCGCGCCACCAGCGCGCCGTCGCCCATCGCAAACGAAACGTCCGCCTGCGCCAGCACCGGCGCATCGTTGACACCGTCACCCACCATGGCCACCACCTCGCCACGTGCCTGCGCTTCGCGCACCGCCTCGAGCTTGCGCTCGGGCGTGGCGCCGGCCTGCGCCACCGGCAGATCCAGGCGCTGCGCCACCCGCTGCACGCGCGCGGGCGCATCGCCCGACAGCAGCGCGGGCTCGATGCCGGCGGCGCGCAGCGCGGCCATGGCTGCGGCCGCGTCCTCGCGCAGCCGCTCTTCAAAACAGAAGGTCAGCAGTACCTGACCGCGCGGTCCGAAGGCCACCTGCAGTGCGTCGCCGCCATCGGCCACGGGCGCGTCGGCCACCCACGAGGCCCGGCCCAGGCGCCACTCCCGGCCCTGCGCGTCCAGCGCGCTGAGGCCCTGGCCTGGTTGCTCGCGCACCTGAGTCCATCCGCCCTCGCCCGGCACGGCCTCGTCGCTGCCCACGGTCTGCACCAGCGCGCGCGACAGCGGATGCCTGGACCAGCGCGCCAGCACCACGGCGCCCACGCGCAGCGCATCCAGCTCGGCATCGGCCACGCCGGCACCCCGCTGCAGATCGCGCAGCGCCAGCCTGTCCTCGGTCAGCGTGCCGGTCTTGTCGATGAAGAGACGCCGCACCCGCGCCAGCGCTTCCAGCGCGTCCAGCCGCTGCAGCAGCACGCCGCGGCGCGCCAGCCCGCCAGCGGCGGCCACCAGCGCCGAGGGCGCGGCCAGCGACAGCGCACAGGGACAAGTCACGATCAGCACCGACACCGCCACCCACACCGCCCGCGACGGATCCACCAGGCTCCACGCCAGCGCCGCGCCGAGGGCCAGCACCAGCACCGCCCACAGGAAGGGCCGCGCCCAGCGGTCGGCACTGCGCGCCAGCGCGGGCCGCTCGGTGAGCGCCTGCTGCATCAGCGCCACGATGCGCTCGTAACGAGTGTCTGCACCCACGCGCTGCACGCGCATGCGCACCGGGGCGCCAACGTTAACCGCACCGCCCACCAGCGCGTCGCCACACTGCCGCGACACCGGGCGCGACTCGCCGCTGAGCAGCGATTCGTCGGCCTGCGTCTGCCCTTCAATGAGTTCGCCGTCGGCCGGGTAGCTCTCGCCCAGCGCCACCTGCACCACGTCGCCCGGACGCAGCGCATGCACGCTCACGGCTTCGAGGCTGCCATCGGCGCGCACGCGCTGCGCCGTCTGCGGCATGCGCGCCAGCGCCTCCTCCAGCGCCGAGGCCACGCGATGGCGCGCGCGCATCTCCAGATAGCGCCCGGCCAGCAGGAAGGCCACGAACATCGTGAGCGAGTCGAAATACACCTCGTGGCCGAAGATGCCTCCCGGGTCGAAGGTCGCGCCGCTGCTGGCGACGAAGGTCACGATCACGCCCAGCGCCACCGGCACGTCCATGCCGATGCGCCGCGTGCGCAGGCTGCGCCAGGCGCCCTTGAGGAACGGCGCGGCCGACCACCACACCACGGGCACGCTCAAAACCCAGGAGCCCCAGTTGAGCAACTGCCACAGGTCGGGCGCCATCTCGCCCGGCTTAGCCACGTAGATCGGCCAAGCCATCATCATCACCTGCATCATGCAGAACCAGGCCACGAACAGCCGCCACACGGCCTGCCGGTGCTCGGCCTGGCGCAGCGCGCGTGCCGGCGCGGCGGCGTCGGGCACGGCGTCGTAGCCGGCGCGGCGGATCGCCTGCACCATCTCCGCCACACGCGTGCGCGATGGGTCCCACTCGATGCGCGCGCGCTCGGCCGAGGCGCTCACGCGCGCGGACTGCACGCCCGGCACGGCCATGAGCGCCTGCTCGATGGTGTCGGCACAGGCGGCGCAATACATGCCCGAGAGGCGCAGCACCGACTCGCCGACGCGCTGCCCGTCACGTCCCTCGCGCCAGCGCGTGAAGCGCTGCTGTTCCTGCGGGTCGTCCAGTACGGCGAGATCGGGCTGTGCGGCAGTGGTATCCAGGGAGGCGGTGGGGGCATTCATCGGCGACGGGCAGCCGCCGGCCACAGGCTCGACGACACGGATAATCTAGGTGTCAACCCCAGAGCACGGCATGATCAAGATCAAGACGTACGCATTCCTGACGGGGCTGCTGGCCCTGGCACTCACCACCCTGCCCGCCGTCGCACAGCAGAGCCAGCCCCAGCGGCTCGAAACCGTCACGCTCAACGCGGGCATGCACAACATCCGCGCCGAGGTGGCGCTCACCCCGGAGCAGCGCGCCACCGGCCTGATGTACAGGCGCGAGATGGCGGCTCACGAGGGCATGCTGTTTGTGTTCGAGCAGGCGGCGCCGCAGTGCTTCTGGATGAAGAACACGCTGCTGCCTCTTTCCATCGCCTTCCTGGCCGATGACGGGACGGTGGTGAACATCGCCGACATGAAGCCTCAGACGCTGGACTCTCACTGCTCGGCCAAGCCGGTGCGCTATGCGCTGGAGATGAACCAGGGCTGGTTTGCCAAGCGCGGCATCCAGGCCGGCGCGAAGCTTAGCGGCGCACCGTTCAACACGCCGAAGTGAAACAAAAAGGCCGATCTTGGGGATCGGCCTCTTGACATCGCTCAAGCGGCGCCGCACCGGGCGCCGCGGGCATCAACGGCCTCAGGCGGCGAAGTTGCTCTCCGCGAAGTCCCAGTTCACCAGCTTGTCGAGGAAGGTTTCGACGAACTTCGGACGCAGGTTGCGGTAGTCGATGTAGTAGGCGTGCTCCCACACGTCCACCGTCAGCAGCGGCTTGTCGCCGGTGGTCAGCGGCGTACCGGCGGCGCCCATGTTGACGATGTCCACGCTGCCGTCGGCCTTGCCGACCAGCCAGGTCCAGCCCGAGCCGAAGTTGCCCACGGCGCTCTTGACGAAGGCTTCGCGGAAGGCGGCGTAGGAGCCGAACTTGGCGTTGATGGCCTGGGCCAGCGCGCCCTTGGGCTCACCGCCGCCGTTGGGCTTCATGCAGCTCCAGAAGAAGGTGTGGTTCCAGATCTGGGCCGCGTTGTTGTAGATGCCGCCGGAGGACTTCTTGATGATGTCTTCCAGGGCCATGTTCTCGAACTCGGTGCACTTCTGGAGGTTGTTGAGGTTCACCACATAAGCGTTGTGGTGCTTGTCGTGGTGGTACTCCAGGGTCTCGCGGCTGTAGTGCGGGGCGAGGTCGTCGTAGCCGTAGGGCAGCGGGGGCAGAACGTGTTCCATCTTTTCTCCTGGGTTCATTGATGCACGTCAAAGAGCGTGCAACGGCAAAGCCACGGCGATTGTAGGAGTGCACGCTGCGGCGCGTCGGCGGTGCAAGGGCCTTGCGCGCAACATCCGGCTTCAGTCCTCCGGCTGCACCCGCAGCACCTGCGCCAGCGCCCGGCCGTCGCTCCACACTGCCTGCACCTGCTGGCCCGGCTGCAATGCCCGCGCCGAGACGATGGGCTGGCCGGCCTCGTTCGTCACCCAGGCGTAACCGCGCGACAGCACCCGGTGCGGGTCCAGGGCGGCCAGGCGCTGCTCCATGCCTTGCAACGTGAGCAGCGTGCGCTGGTGCTGTGTCTGCTGTGCGCGCAGCAGCCGCGCGGCCAGGCCCTGCAGCCGCACGGCGGCGCGCTCGCGCTGCACGCCCTGCGCACGCTCCAGGCGCGCGGCCAGGCGCTGCG
>Ga0065721_10049548_pt1 | contig 31777 bp, 25 predicted proteins | sample Mesricmetagenome_FD_59108 | JGI IMG/M metagenome (GOLD analysis project Ga0065721, IMG submission 59108) | Mesophilic microbial community from rice straw/compost enrichment Sample: eDNA_1 v2 (version 2) | ecosystem: Engineered > Solid waste > Grass > Composting > Bioreactor | place: USA: Davis...
CTGCCGCATTGTCCCGATGTCTGGGGGATGATGTGCGAAGGGGACCTCGAGGAGGTCTATCGGATTCGCAGCCTGTCATTCCGGCAGATGCGGCCGACGTTCTTGTTGCTCGCCTTGTTCGCGGTGTTCACGTCTGCCGCCGCCTACTTAGCAATGGATAGCTTCTCCCGAACGAACGCAGCGTTGTCGGTGCTCGTCATTCAGCTCATCTTCAGCGCAATGGCCGTCTTCGCGCTTCGCAAGCGGAGCGAGCGGCGTATCGCCGAGCCGCTGAGGAAGATCAATCGGTTCATACGGATCAATGCTGAAGGCAAAGGGGATTTAACGCAGCGGATAGACACGGCGGACTTCGAGAATGACGAATCGCGCGATCTGGCGAAGTGGATCAACAATATGATCGACTCGCTGGAAGGGATCATGCTGAAGGTAAAGCTGACATCGATCGACGTATCCATGAGTCAGAAGCAGCTTAGCGAATCGGCAGAGAAGACGACGGATTTGACCGAGCGCACGAGCGGCCGGATTCATGATATGATTCGCAGTCTTCGTCGCCAATTGCAGGATATCGACGTGGCGAAGGAAGCGTCGGGTGAGATGCGCCGGACCTTGCTCGATCTGGAGGAGAAAGCATCGGAGCAGCTCGACATCGCGCACGGGGCGGTCGAACGCGTTGGCGAGAAGATGTCGCACATCTCGGAGCGCGTCGCGCGGACCAATAACACGATTCGCGTCTTTATGGATACGACGAGCGAGATCCAGAACGTACTGCAAGTTATTGAAGAAATCTCCATGCAGACGAATTTACTCGCGCTTAACGCGTCGATCGAAGCGGCGCGGGTTGGCGAGCACGGCCGAGGCTTTGCGATCGTTGCTTCCGAGATTCGGAAGCTGGCTGATTTGACGCGAAGCTCCACCGAACAGGTCAACGAGATTGTGAGGAAAATATATACCCAAGCCGAGCAAGCTTCCGTGTCGATGGAGGAAGGAACGAGAGTCGTCGAAGAAGGCAATGAACTCGTGGCGGCCGCCTCCGAGACGCTGGTCGGCATCAAGGCTGAAGACTCGCAGAAGACGCAGCTTGTCGACGAAGCCGTTGATGAAGTCGTCGGCTTAATGGAGAAGATCGCCGAAGTGAGCATCGAGAGCCGTACGATCTCATCCGAGGTCGAAGAGCAGATGCACGAATTGACCGGCGGCATTCATCATGTTCGTCACACTTCTCAGACGGTGGACGACATTACCTCCGCCATGAAGCAGGTAGTCGGTCAGTTCCAGCTGACGGATACTCGCCAGCGGTAGGTTCATACACGAGATGAGGTCTCATTGTCCTTGCGGGCGGTGAGGCCTTTTTTGCGCCACCGTCCTTATAATGCACAATAGGTCAGTAAACTCCATTATGCTTCATTGTAAGAGGAATAATTTTAGGGGTACCCTTAGTGTAAGCGCTACCAGTACAATAGAGATGAGAAGCTTTACCAGGGGGATAAGTTAGATGAAGAGAATTCCGATGATGCTGCAATTGGCATTGATCCTATTCTGCGTTATGGCTATTCCGATGACGATCCTGACTTGGTACAGCGGCGCGCAAATTTTCCAGAACTCGGAGAGCGCGATCGCGCAATCCACGCTTGCGGGCTTGAACGCGAGCCGCAAGCTTAACGAGAACGCGCTGAGTAACTTAGCCCAGGATGCCGTTCGGTTGACCGCGACGAACGTGTTCGACCGCATCCGCAGCTACGAGACCGTGGAGGAGCTGAAGCAGAACTTCAGCAACATCACGAAGGCGCAGGCCGTGCTGCAGGAGCTTCTCAACCTCAATCATCGCGTGAACGGCGTATACTCGACCTATTTTTATCTCAGCGATTCGAATTACGTGGTTTCCACGGATAAAGGCATTACGGCGTTAAGCCGGTATGAACCGATCGACTGGCTGGAGGATGCGCTGTATGGAAGAAGGGGCATTAGCGGTGTCTGGTATCCGCGCAAGCTGTCTTCGGGAGTGAACGTCGTCTCGTACGTGCTGCCGCTCAACCGGCTGCTCACGACGACGCGCGGCGTTCTGGTCGTGAATCTGCGGGAGAGCCAGATCGGGGAATACTTGCGCTCCTCCGAGCCGGGCAAGCACGGTTACATGCTCATGGAATCGGACGGCACCATTATCTCGAATACCGACCCGACGCTGTTCCTCGCGGATGGCGGCAAGCAGCCTTACATGCAACAAGTTCTAAGCAGCGGGTCGAAGGAAGGCTACGCCTTCCACGAAGTCGACGGCGAGCGCCTGATCTATACGTGGTCACGGTCGGAGCAGTTCAAGTGGTGGAACGTCAACGTCTATTCGATGGACGAGTTGATGACGAAGACGAACGGCTTGCAGCGCAACATTATCGTACTCACGATCGTAATCATCGCCGCGGGAACGGTGCTGACCGTGTTCCTGGCGACGTGGCTGTCCAAGCCCGTGCGGCAATTGGTTCGCGCCGTACGCGCGCATAGCAAGAATCTGGTCGTGACGAACAAGAACGAGCTTGTCTTCCTGAGCGCGGCGTTCAGACGCATGCAAGACGACGCAGAGGGCCTCTATAAGCAACTGAGAGAACGCGAACAGGATACCCGCAGCCTAGCGGTTCACAACCTGCTGCGGGGAGAGGTGACGCCGCAGATCGCGGAGCTGTTCCCGGAGCCGTACAGCGTGGCGGCCGTCGTCGCCATCGACCGATACAGGAAATATGTGCGCAAGACGAGCCGGGAAACTCGCAGCTATCATCGCTATTGGCTCATCTCGAAATGCGAGAGCTTGTTCCCGGAAGGGGTCCATGCAAGGTGCATTTATCAGAGCGACGGCTGCTTCATCGTCGTGATCAATTACGGCCAGGAGGAGCGGGAGAGCGATCTGGCGGGCATCCATCAAGCGCTCATCGCGATCCGCGACGAAGCGGCCGAGCTGCTCGGACATACCGTGACGCTCGGTGTCAGCAGCCAGACCGAGGCGATCGCGACGGTTCAAGACCGGGTCGTGGAAGCGATGGAGGTCATTAAGCACCGGATGATCGCCGGCAGCGGCGGCATCACCTACTGGAAGCGGGAAGCCGAGCAGGGCAAGAAATATATCTATCCGGCCAATAGCGAGCGGCGCATCCTGAATTTCCTCGACGCCGGGGACTTGGACAGCATCCGCAAGGAGCTGGACGTCGTCAGCGAAGAGATTCGCTCGGCCGAATATATCTCATACGACAACATCATGTTCATCTACAACCAGCTGATCGGGGTGACGATCAAGCACCTGCGGGAGAACAACATCAGTACGGCGAGAATATTCTCCGGACGAGGGAACGTATACTCCGCCATTACCGCAATCGATACGCTCGATGAGCTGGAGGAGTATTTGGACGGCTTCTTCGGAGAGATCGTTCAATACTTGGCGCGTAACCAAGGCGAAGCGAGCTATGGCGAGAGGATCGTTCGGTACTTGGAGGAGCATTATCGCGAAGAGATCGTGTTCGAGGACATGGCGAAGGAAATCGGCATCAGCTACTCTTATATGCGCAAGCTCGTGTTCGAGCTGACGGGCAAGAGCCTGATCGATTACACGAACGAGCTGAGAATCGAGAAGGCGAAGCAGCTGCTGCTCGAATCCAACATGAGCATCAGCCAGATCGCGACGGAAGTCGGCTATTATAACGTACAGAGCTTTAACCGGTTTTTCCGCAAATTCGAAGGCATGCCACCGAGCAGCTACAAAGCCTCGAAATCCGGGGCGTCGTGATGCGGACATGTTCGTACTAGGATCGCATAGGCATGGAGCCGCTACACGGAGGAGTAGACCGTTGGAAGCGGCTTCATTTTTGTTCACACCTATCATTTTTGATTATCGGACAGCCCGTCAACCGCGCCGCGACGCGGATAAATCAAAAATGACCGCGCGTATCAATACTCATGATTTACGACGGGAATGAAAGCGGTTTATGATGCAGTCACAACCCCGCCAAGGTCCGAGCAACGCGAGACCGAGGAAGCCCGAGTTAACGAGGAGGTGAAAACCATGCAAATTGAAAGCGCTTCAACCGTGCGTGAAACCGCTTTAAAGAAAGGGAATCCGGGTAACCGAGGAGGCATGAATTTTCTTCGGCGGGACTGGCAGCTGTACCTGTTGCTTCTGCTTCCATTATCCTTCGTCTTGGTTTTCAAGTTCGGACCGATGTCCGGTCTCGTGCTGGCATTCAAGGATTACAAAATCGCGAGAGGGTTCTGGGGCAGCGATTGGGTAGGGTTCCAGGTGTTCCAAGAGATCTTCGACAAGCCCGACTTCATGCGGGCCGTCCGCAACACGCTGCTGCTGAACAGCCTCGATCTCGTCTTCAGCTTCACGGCGCCGATCCTGCTCGCGCTGCTGCTTAACGAGATCAAGAGCGTACGCTTCAAGCGATTTAACCAGACGCTGCTGTACCTGCCGCACTTCCTGTCGTGGATTATTATCGGAGCCCTTGCGTATCAACTGCTTAGCGTAGGCAGCGGCGCCGTCAATAATTTCATCGAGTCGATCGGCGGCAACCGTATTCCTTTCCTGCAAGAGGACACGCACTGGTTATTCACTTATCTCGCCATCGGCGTCTGGCAAAGCATGGGTTGGGGCACGATCCTCTACTTGGCTTCGATCAGCAGCATTAATCCGGAGCTGTACGAGGCGGCGACCGTCGACGGCGCGGGACGAAGAAGGAAGATATGGAACGTCACGCTGCCTTCCATCCGCGCTACGATCGTGACTTTGCTGATCCTGAACCTCGGCAGAGTGATGGAAGGCTCGTTCGAACGCGTATACGCTCTGGCGAACAAAGCGACCACCGAGTATACGACGACCATTCCGGTACTCGTCTACCGTTGGGGGCTTGAGAAAGGCGACTTCAGCCGCGCGACGGCGCTTGGATTGTTCCAGGCGGCCATCGGACTCGTACTGGTCATCGCGGCGGACCGCATAGCCAAGAAGCTTGGCGAAGACGGATTGCTCTAGAAGGGAGGCGTACCATGAGAACATCCAATGGCCCTGTTGCCATAACTAGCAGAAAGCGTATGGACGTATGGGATGTGCTGATCCGCCTCTCCGTGATCGTCGCCTCGCTCGCTTGCGTGCTGCCGTTCATCCATGTCGTGTCCAAGTCGCTCAGCGAGGATGCCTACGTTATCGCGAATAAGGTGTTCCTGTGGCCGAGAGGGTTGACGCTAGAGGCCTACGGCAAAATATTCGCCGACGACAGCATCCTGCGATCGTTGTACGTGTCGGTTGTCGTTACCGTCCTGTTCACCGTTCTCGGCATGATCCTTACGCTATGCGCGGCCTATCCGTTGTCCCGCAAGCAGCTGAAGGGTCGCACGACATTCACCGTTCTTTTTACGTTCACGTTGTACTTCAGCGGAGGTCTCATTCCCGAGTACATGCTCATGAATAACCTTGGTCTGCTGGAGTCGATCTGGTCGCTTATCCTGCCGCCGGCGTTCAGCGCGTTCAACTTCCTGATCATGAAGACCGCGCTTACGCAGAACATCCCGGTGAGCTTGGAGGAGTCGGCCCGCATCGACGGCGCCGGACACTTCCGCATCCTGACGAGCATCGTCATCCCGTTGTCCAAGCCGATCATCGCCACGTTGTCCCTCTTCTATGCGGTCGGCAGATGGAACGCGTACCAAGACGCCTTGTTCTACATTAAGCAGAACACCGATCTAAGGCCATTGCAGTTGAAATTGTATTACCTGGTCATTCAAGCCAGCGAGAGCTTCCAGCTGGAGAATACGACCGTGTCGCTTAGCAATCCAGAGGTGCTTAAAGCCTCGTGCGTCGTCTTCGCGACGCTCCCGATTCTGTTGATCTATCCGTTCATCCAGAAGTACTTCGTCCAAGGCGCGTTGCTTGGCGCTGTCAAGGAGTAACCCGATAATTCGAATATGATGATGGGGGTAAACAACGATGAGCAAGAAGAAAATCGCATCTTCCGTGCTGTTGACGCTAGCGATGGGCACGAGCCTTCTGGCCGGTTGCTCGAACAACAACAATAATACGGAGGCGAGCAGCAGTCCGCCTGCGTCGACGCCGGCGGCCAGCTCGGCCGGAGCCTCTCCAAGCGAAAGCGCGGGCGCCTTCGCCGACTACTCCAAAGGCTTCCCGGAGAAGGTTAAGCTCGAGATTCCGGTGTATGAGCGCGCGTTCGAAGGCTGGAACGTGACGGATAACTTCTACACGCGCTGGGTTCAGAAGGAATTCGGCGACAAATACAATATTGATGTGAAATTCATCCCGATTACGAGATCGAGCGAAGTGACGGATTACGAGCAGCTGCTGGCTTCCCATAAGGCGCCGGACATCATTTTCCACTATGACATGCCGCAGGCGCTTGCGTACTACAGCGAGGATGTTATGCAGGAACTGAACTACGACGAGATCGCGTTCTATGCGCCGACGTATTGGAAGAACATGGGCGATACGGTTAACCATTACGGCAAAGTCGACGGCAAGAACGCGTTCTTCTTCGCAGCCCGTCCTGCGGTCGACAACTTCACGTCGCTCATCCGCCAGGACTGGGTCGAGAAGGTTGGCATGAAGGTGGAAGACCTGACCTCCCTGGAGAAGCTGAACGAAATGCTCGCGAAGTGGAAGGCGGCGGGCCTCGGCGTTCTGGGCGGCAGCTTGACGCAGAACAACTACATCTTCAGCTACCCGTTCCGCGACTGGCCGATCGATCCGAAGCAGCGTGCGCTCTATTCCGACCTCGGCGTCGCCGATCTGACGAGCCCTGCCGGCGAGAAGTGGCTGCGTAACCTGAACTATCAATACAATAACGGACTGATCGACAAAGAATTTTATCTGCGCAACGACGAAGCGAAGACGAAGGCCGAGTTCGTCGCAGGCAAGACCGGTACGTTCGGCTTCTACATGGCGAGCAATACGGACGTGATCGCGGCGACGCTCAAGAACAACCCAGATGCGAAATTCGCCGTTCTGCCTCCTACCGCCGGCGTTCCTGAAGGCAACAAGCCGCAGCAACGCGCATACTGGCCGTTCGGCTTCATCATGGGCATCAACTACGAATCGTCCGACATGGAGCGCGCTGCCGTCTGGATGTATCTAGAATGGCTCAGCCAGCCGGATAACCTGTTCTTCTTCCAGAACGGCGTAGAAGGCCAGAACTATACGCTCGACGCCGACGGCATCGCCGTGAAGAATCCGGATTTCAAAGGCGAGTCCGTCCTGTCCCAGAACAATAACAAAGACTACTGGGCGCTTGTCATCGAAAGCGCGCAATATCCTGATCCAGTCGTAACCCGTAAAGCCTACAAAAAACAATGGTCGCCGGCAGGCTACGAATATTTGGTCGACGATCTGCTCAAGTACTATGACTCTACTGCGGAATTCCGCACGCCGGACGCGATGTTCAGCGTCGTCCTGGAGTCGGTGAACGAATACAAAGCGGACCTGAACGCGCTCTTCCAAGAGCTGTACATCAAGTGCGTGCTTGCGAAGCCGGAAGAATTCGATTCGGTGTACGAAGCGGCGAAGAAGCAATACCTCGAAGCGGGCTACCAAGAGATTCTCGACGAGAAGCAGAAGGCGATCGACGCCGGTCAATTCAGCTAAGGATGTAGAATAACGACCGAAGCCCCTGCGGAAGCCGGGGCTTTGGTTAATGGAGGAGCGGAGCACAACATGAAGATCGACACTTCCCCGGCGGAATTGAGACAGACGATCGACCGAGTCGTGAATTATACGTTCGGCATGGACCTGACCTGGGATTGGCCATGCGGCGTCGCCTATTACGGCATCAGCCGCGCGTTCGAGGTGACGGGCGAGCAGTCCTACTTGGATCGGATGGCCGCGTTCTGCGACGAATATATCGAAGCGGGCCTTCCTCCGGTATGGACGGTGAACACCTGCGCGATGGGGCATATGCTGCTGACTTTGTATGAGCAGACGAAGGAGCAGAAGTACCTGGACTTGATCATGAGCAAGATCGATTATCTGCAGAACGATGCGCTGCGCTTCGGGGATCGGGTGCTTCAGCATACGGTGTCGGCGAAGAACGATTTTCCCGAGCAGGCATGGGCCGATACGCTGTTCATGGCGGGTTACTTCATGCTTCGCGTCGGCGTGCTGCAGAACGACAAGACGCTCATCAACGACGCGCTGAACCAGTTTTTCTGGCACATCAATTACTTGCAGGACGAGGATACCGGATTGTGGTATCACGGCTACAACAACATCAAGAAGGATCATATGTCCGGCATGTACTGGGCGCGCGCGAATGCGTGGGCCGCGTATACGATGTCCCGCGCGGCAAGAGGACTGCCCGAGGCTTATTTATATCCCCCGATGATGCATATCTGGAGCTCGCTGCGCGATCAGCTCGCGGCGCTCAAGAAGCTGCAGCATGAAGACGGTTTGTGGGGCACCGTGCTCGATTATCCCGAGGCGTACGGCGAAGTATCGGCAACTGCGGGCATCGCGGCGGCGATGGTCATGCAGGGCAATCCGCTGCATGCCAAGTACGTTCAGAGGGCGCTGGACGGCGTCATGGCGAACATCTCGGGCGTCGGCCGGGTCATGAACGTCTCCGGGGGCACCGCCGTCATGAACGACATCGCGGGTTATATCGGAATCGACCGCAAATGGGCGCAAGGCTGGGGTCAGGGGTTGGCGCTGGCTCTGCTGACGGGCGTGCTGGAGACGATTGAGCCATAATTGCAAGGGCCGGACAGCCCACCTTAGCGGTGGGGCTATCCGGCCCTTGTTGCGTGCTATATTTACATCTGCTCGCTGATCTCGATCGCGCTTTCGACCAGGTCGGTGAACTCGTCTTGACGCTCGGTGGAAGCTGTTCTCCGGGCCAGCTTCAGCACGTCCTGCAGACGTTCTGTCTCGTTACCTTCGCGGCTCTTCATGATTTCGGCGAATTCCGCTACCGAAGCGATGAATTCGGTTTCGTCGGACAAATCGCGAGAGAGGTGGATCGTCTCCGATATTTCCTTCGATCTATTTTTCTCGTCTACGTCCTTGTAGCGGATGGTCACTGTACCTAACGGTTTATCGCCGGCGCTCTTCTTCAATTGGACTTCGTACAGAGCGGTAACGGTATGACCTGCACCGATCTCCCCGCCGTCTACCCGGTTGTTGCGGAAGTCTTCGTCTGCGATCGCGCGATTCTCGTAGCCCAATAGGCGGTATTGGGACACTTGGTCCGGATCGAAGTCAACCTGGATCTTCGCATCCTTGGCGATCGTCTGCAGCGTGCTAGTGAGCTGCTCTCTGAACACTTTCCTCGATTCGTCGATATCGTCGATGTAGGCGTAGGTGCCATTGCCTTTGTCCGCCAGCTGTTCCATCAGCACGTCATTGTAATTGTCCATCCCGAACCCGAACGTGCTGAGGTAAATGCTTTGTCCGGCGTAATCCTGGACGGTGTCCAGAATATCCTCCGGCCCAGTCTTGCCCACGTTGGCGACGCCGTCGGAGCACAGAATGACGCGGTTGATTGCGTCTTTCTCGAATAATTTGCTGGCCATTTGATAACCCTCTAGCAAGCCTGCTTCCGCGTTAGTCGCTCCTTCGATTTGTAGCCCGTCGATCGCATCCAATATGGCGTCCTCATCCTCGACCGATGTCGGCTTCAGTACCGTTCTTGCGGTAGAGCCGTATACGACGATACCGATCCGATCGGTAGGCTCCAGCTGATTCACGAGCATCTTCAAGCTTCTCTTCACAAGACCGATGCGGTTATCCCTATCCATCGAGCCGGATACGTCGATGACGAACGTTAGATTCGCTCGCTTGCGCTCGTCGGATTCGATTTCCTTGCCTTTGATCCCGATTCGGACCAGCTTCAGCTCTTCGTTCCCGAGCGGTGCGGGTCCGGCATCGACATGAATAGCGAACGTATCTTTCTTCGGCGGCGCGTAGCTTAAGTCGAAATAGTTGATGAACTCCTCGAGCCTAACCGCTTCCTGCGGAGGCAAGTCGCCCTTCTGGATGAAGCTTCTGGCCATCGTGTAGGAGCCTGTATCCACGTCCATAGCGAAGGTGGAGAGATGATCCTCCTCCGTCGTCACGAAGGGGTGGGTGCCGTAATCTTCGAAGGTCATGCCCTCGTACGGCGTCGCCGATTGCCGAGACGCGGGTTTCTCGGCAGACGAAGAGTCAGCCTTTGCCTTTGAATTGGACGATGCACTCGCTGCAGGCGCATAATTGGCATCGGCCGCGTCGTTATCTTCATTGGCAGCGCTGCATGCCGTTACCGTTAATCCAAGCACAATCGCGAACACAACACTCTTCATTGTTTTCATTCGACTTCCCCCTATTTTCTCGAATGACGGCGCTTTGGTTCTGTTGCTGTTATGTTACAGTAATATTACAATTGTGTTACAATCCGTATGTATGGAGATAGACGATGGGTCAAGCATGAAGGTTGCAGCGGGTACAGAAAATTCCAAAAAAGATTTCTTTGCAGCCGGACAATCTTGATCTGCCAGGCAAATACCCATTTACGACTAGGCTGTACATTTGCTACAATGATTCTCAATAAGTTGCGATGAAGAGACGAGTAGATAAAAGGTTTCTTTCACAGAGAGCTCCGGTTGCTGCGAAGGAGCAAAGAGACGTTATCGAATAAAGACTCTGAGCAGCGCTTCGGAACCCGTCTTACCTACGGGAGATGTTGCGCCAGGAGCTCCTGTTACAGAGCATGAGTATGCGCGAGTTCATTGCGCGACTCGATGAGGCGGAGATGGCGACAGATCCGCGAACCTAGGGTGGTACCACGGGAAACCAATCTCGTCCCTAAGGCTGGCAACAGTCTTAGGAACGGGATTTTTTTGTATAGTCTTAGAATTAGAAAATAAAGCGATAGGGGAGAACGAGGTTATGACGCAAGTATTGAAAGTCGGCATCGTCGGCGGAACGGGTATGGTTGGACAGCGCTTCATGCAGCTGTTAGACGGGCATCCTTGGTTTAAAGTAACGGCGATCGCCGCGAGCGCAGGCTCCGCGGGCAAGACGTACGAGCAAGCCGTGCAGGGCCGGTGGAAGCTCGCGACTCCGATTCCGGAGGACGTCAAATCGATCGTCGTGCAAGACGCATCCAAAGTAGAAGAAGTCGCATCGGGCGTCGATTTTATTTTCTGCGCGGTCGATATGAAGAAGGACGAGATTAAGGCGCTCGAGGAAGCTTACGCCAAGACGGGAACGCCGGTCGTCTCCAACAACTCGGCGCACCGCTGGACGCCGGACGTGCCGATGGTCATTCCGGAGATCAACGCGGGCCATCTTGAAGTGATTGCTGCTCAGCGCAAGCGCCTCGGTACCGAGACAGGCTTCATTGCCGTTAAGCCGAACTGCTCGATCCAAAGCTACGTACCGATGCTTCACGCGCTTCAAGCGTTCAAGCCGAAGACGGTCGTCGCATCGACCTACCAAGCGATCTCCGGCGCAGGCAAGAACTTCACCGACTGGCCGGAAATGCTCGATAACGTCATCCCGTACATCGGCGGGGAAGAAGAGAAGAGCGAGCAGGAGCCGCTTCGCATCTGGGGCACCGTGGAGAATGGCGCCATCGTTAAAGCCGAAGGCCCGCATATTACGACACAATGCATTCGCGTGCCGGTAACGGACGGCCACTTGGCGACCGTATTCGTCTCGTTCGAGAAGAAGCCTTCGAAGGAACAAATTCTCGAGCTCTGGAGAAGCTTCAAGGGGCGTCCGCAGGAGCTGGAGCTTCCGAGCGCGCCGAAGCAGTTCATTACGTATTTCGAGGAAGACAACCGTCCGCAGACGAAGCTCGACCGCGATCTCGAAGGCGGCATGGGCGTATCGGCAGGCAGACTGCGCGAGGATTCCCTGTACGACTACAAGTTCGTCGGACTGTCGCACAACACGCTGCGCGGTGCGGCCGGCGGCGCCGTACTGATCGCTGAGCTGTTGACGGCGGAAGGTTATATTAAGGCGAAGGCATAATACGGCATCGTTAAAAAAGCGATTCCCATCCGCGATTAATATCGCAGGTGGGAATCGCTTTTCTCGCCTCTTAGGCAGGTGTAGACTGGTTAAGCAGACGACGGAACTTCAAGAACGAAACGACTCTCCACGGAATGAGATAGCCTAACGCCACCGCCATGAACAGGGCCAATTGGCCTTGGGGATCGATGTCGGACAATTCCTGACGGAGCACTAGCCTTGCGATTAGAACGCCTAGGAAAACAACGACGAACCCCCAATTTTTCCTCGCATAGATCAGCTTGTCCTCCCGCACTTCGTAATTCGTCGTCCAGATGAGCGGAATCGAGAATACGATACCGAGTCCGAAAGCGGCGCCGATCTCCCAACCCGGTGCACTCGTGTCGGGACTCAATACCAACGACAGGCCAGGTAAGACGAAGATCAGAGGAATCAACAGTCGGATGCCGTTGCCCCGAATCGGACGATACATACTCCTTGTTCTTCTCCACAATACCAACACCGCAATCGCGGCGATCATTAAATATACGGAACTTCCGTTCATGTTTTCATCCACCTCATGCATTTGATACTCTTAGTCTAATAAGAAACCCGACCCGCGAGTAGTGATAACTATCATCTTGTCGGGATGTAGAGAGTCATAAGGGGCGTAGGAATGAACATTATAGACGACATATACGGCGAGTTTATCATCGACGGAGTTCTGGAAGAGCTCATCTATAGCCCTCCTGTACAAAGACTGAAAGGCGTATATCAAGGCGGGGCAAGTTATTGGGTTAACGAGAAGTGGGATGTAACGAGGTATGAGCATTCCATAGGGGTCATGCTCCTCATCCGAAAGCTTGGCGGTTCGCTGGAAGAACAAATCGCGGGCTTGCTTCACGATGTATCGCATACGGCATTTTCGCATGTCATAGATTATGTGCTTGATTATAAGAACGAAGATTATCATGAGGCTATCTATCATCGAATCATAACCGAATCCGATATCCCGCGTATCCTGAGCCAATACGGATTGGATTACAAGTCGATTGTGCTAGACCACTCGAAGTGGAGCTTGCTTGAACGATCGGCTCCAGAGCTATGCGCCGATAGGATCGATTATACGCTCCGAGATCTGTACCGTTACGGCAGCATCACGAGGGACGAAATCGATATTTTCTTAAACCGTCTAATCATTAACAATGGCAAAATATTCGTAAACGATATTCAAGCCGCCGAGTGGTTCGTAAGAACTTACTACAAGGAGGTAATCGATTTCTTCATGCACCCTTTGAATATTTATGGCTATGATGCGCTGGCGAAGACTTTAAGGGTCGCTTTGGATAAGCAGATCATTACCTTAAATACGCTGCTCGGAACGGATGAGGAAGTGATGGAAGTACTGCGGACATCGAGCGACGCCGAGGTTTCCGACCTGCTCCGTCGTATCCGTCGTGATGTCATCGCGAAGGAAAATAAAGCCGAGTATCATTGCCATCGTAAAATAAAAACGAGGTTAATCGATCCGTCCGTCCTCCAAGGCGACCGGCTCATTCCTGCATCCGAGTTATCTGCCGAAGTCCAAGCGATGAACGAGAACGCGAAGAGAAAGGCCGAGGAAGGCGTGTACGTGCAACTGATCTCGCCACAGATCGTTAAAAATTGATGTGATCTCGATCACGTATAACAAAGACCTCTTCTTTATATACTTGGTTCATCCCAAGTCATGAAAGCGAGGACCTGTTATGCTTAGCGAGAAAACGATACAAATCATCAAATCTACAGTCCCTGTGCTGGAGAAGCACGGAGTCGATATTACGAAGCGGTTTTATCAGAATATGTTCTCTGCACACCCGGAGCTGCTCAATATCTTTAACCATGCGAATCAAAGCCAAGGCAGGCAACAGACCGCGCTGGCCAACGTCGTGTATGCGGCCGCCCAGCACATCGATAAGCTGGAGACATTGCTCCCGGCCGTGAAACAGATCGCCCACAAGCACCGCAGTCTCGGCGTGAAGCCGGAGCAATACCCGATCGTCGGCGAGAACCTTCTTCGCGCGATTAAGGAAGTTCTCGGCGATGCCGCTACGGAGGAAATTCTGCAGGCTTGGGCGGATGCTTACCAAGTCATCGCGAACGTATTCATCCAGGTCGAAGAGGAGATGTACAAGCAGACCGAGCAGCAACAGGGCGGATGGGCAGGCTACAGAGAGTTCGTCGTGGAGAGGAAAGTCAAAGAGAGCGACGTTATTACATCCTTCTATCTGGTGCCGAAGGATGGAGGAGCGATCGCTTCGTTCAAGCCGGGGCAGTATGTCGGCGTAAAAATGGCGATCCCGGGAGAAACTTATACGCATATGCGTCAGTACAGCTTGTCCGATGCGCCGGGCAAACCTTATTACCGAATTTCGGTCAAACGAGAAGATACGATTCCGGGAGTGCCTGCGGGCAAAGTATCGGTGTATCTGCATGAGCAAATCCAGCAGGGAGACACGCTGTTGCTGTCGGCTCCTGCCGGCGACTTTATTCTGGATACTCAGGACGCCAGACCGGTCGTCTTGATCAGCGGCGGGGTCGGATTGACGCCGATGGTTAGCATGCTAGGCACGTTGGCGGACACCGGAACGACTCGGCCTGTTACATTCATTCATGCCGCTCAGAGCGGGGACGTGCATGCTTTAAGACAAGAGGTTGAAGCGGTAGCGCAACGTGCTTCGAACGTGTCCGTTCATTGGATTTACGAGAAGCCGACAGTCCGCGACCGGGAGACGAACGCTTATAGCAAAGAAGGCTATATCGACTTGCCGTGGATGGAGGGAGTGGTTCCGACCAAGGACGCGAGCTTCTACTTCTGCGGTCCCGTGCCGTTCATGAAAGCCGTGTACGGGCTCCTGAAGGCATGGGGCGTCGCCGACGCGGACATCCATTACGAATTCTTCGGTCCGGCTGGTACGCTGGAGCACTCGACTGCCGCCAAGCCGGAGGAAGCGTTAGCGGGCCGCTAAGATTTGCGAAGCAGCCGATTCACCGTCTCGCGCCGGAGCCCGAGGAACTGGCCGATCTCCTCCTGCGTCAGCACGTCGGTTAAAGAAGCCGGCGCGATGTACGATTCGAACCAAGCTTGAAGCTTCTGCAGCTTCTTAGCCGGCGAGACCTCCGTCAGCTGATCGATCCGCTGCTGCAGCATCCGCAATCGGTCCTGCAGCAGCAGGGCGATCGATCGGTTGCGCTCCGGATTGTGATCGAGCTCTTGATACCATTCCTGCTGGGGAAGAATGTCGACCTCGCAGGTCACGAGAGCAACCGCGGTTCCGAAATAGGGATTGGGGCTGATCAGAGAGTGGTGGGGGATGATTTCATCGGGCGTGATGAGGTTGACCAGAATTTGCGAGCCGTCCTGATGAACCCGAACAATCTTGAGCAGACCGCTTCGCAGATGGTAGAGCGGCCCCGACTCTCCTTGCCGGAACAGCGTCTCGCCTTTATGTAAGATCATCATTGAATATGCTCCTAAGTACAAAAAGCGAAAGCCTGCGAATGCGGGCTTTTCGCTTTTTTATTGGTTGTTCCAATTATAGCACTCTGGATACGTACACTGAAATGAATGGCGCCCCCCGCATGAAGCGAGGAGCGCCATTGTTGTCGCTAAAGGTTAGGCATCGGCTGCAACGGAAGGCGACTGATAGACGATAATCCGGCGAGCCAGCTCGATATCGCCAGTCTGATCGGAGACGCCGACGATACCCGTGCCCATAGGCACCTCCGAACGGTCTGCGTGCCAAGCGACGGAAGCGTACCACATCGAGATGACGGCGATCAGCGCGATGCCCCACAGCAGCGCCTTCAACCTGCGGGACTTGGTTGATGTTCTTGCGTACATATTAAGTCCTCCTTCGGGATTCACGTATTGAACTACCCTTAATGTATTCGAATTGACGTGTCATTCGGTAGTGACGCGGGTCATTCATGACGTCATGCGTCGCCCGTGACTGAGGAGGGACGGCGAGTTTCATCCATATAAATATATTTACTTTTAAATATGTAGAAATATGTTGAATCATGTCGAATTATAAGATAGAAAGAACCTGAATTTTACCTATATATTCTTCTAATGCATGGTTCTCCCGGGCTTTATACAACTACGATCAGCAGACAGTTGGAGGACGTATGGACAATTACTTGGACAATTCGATCATCGAAATGTTCTTCTTTGAGTCGGAACAATTGATCGAACAGATCGACCGTGCCGTCCTTCTCGCCGAGAAGGCGGGCGATTATTCCCCTGAGCTCGTCAACGAAATTCTCCGTGCCATGCACACCATTAAAGGCTCTGCCGCAACGATGAAGTATTCGAACATTGCGGAGCTTGCTCATGCCTTGGAGGACGTCCTCCATTTTCTTCGTGAACACAAACCCCGGCATGTCGATAATTCCGAATTAACCGATCTTGTGCTTGAAGGCAGCGACCTGATTAAAGTCGAGCTGCACAAACTGAAGAACGGCGATCAGAACGATGGCGATACGGCCGATATCATCGTTCGGGTACGCGATTTTCTCGCTCGTCTTGATCCCGATTTCGATGTCGGCGCCGAGATAGCGCGGACGGTTGAATCCGCCGAAGATCCAGCTCTAGCAACCTACTCCTCGCAGTCGAAATCCTATTTCGCCCATCTCGTCTTTGACGACTCCTCGGGTATGGAGAATTTGCGAGCGTTTACAGTGGCGCATCATCTTAGCGAGATGGCTGACGATTGCCGCTACGAACCTTCGGACATCGCGGTCAACGAGGCATCCGCGGACGTGATTCGCCATGAAGGCTTTCGAATCTGGTTCCGCTGCGCCGCGACCGACGAGGAACTGCACCAATTTTTCAGCCGCGCCTCTTATCTTCGATCGTTCGAGCTCTCGCTGATCGATGAAGCGGATGCGACGGCACCCGTCGGCGAAGGGAACGGGGAGGGATTAAGTCGGGCCTCGCCTGACATCAACGGTCCTCCAAGCGGAGATATCGCCCCTGCGGCGAGACAGCCGGAGCGGGAAGATCAGACGAGCATTCAGCAGAGCATTATCAGCGTCAACGTATCGAAGCTGGACAAACTCATGGATCTCGTAGGCGAGCTTGTCATCTCCGAAGCAATGGTGACGCAGAATCCAGACCTTCGAGGGTTATCTCTCGAGAATTTCATGAAGTCTGCTCGCCATCTCCGGAAGATTACGAGCGAGATACAGGATATGGTCATGTCGATTCGAATGGTACCGCTTACAGCCACGTTCCATAAGATGTACCGTATCGTTCGCGACGTAAGCAAGAAACTCGGAAAAGACGTCCAGCTGCGGTTGATCGGCGAAGAGACCGAAGTGGACAAGAACATCATCGAACGGATATCGGACCCGCTTATGCACATTATCCGCAACGCCATCGATCACGGTATCGAGATGCCGGAAGAGCGGATACGCGCCGGCAAAGACGCGATGGGGACGATTACGCTGGAAGCCCGCAACGTCGGAAGCGACGTCTTCATTGCGATCCGGGATGATGGAGGCGGCCTGAACAAGGTTCGCATATTGGACAGAGCTAAGCGCAACGGTCTGCTCCATCGGCCGGAGCAGGAGATGACGGATAAAGAAATCTACGCGATGATCTTCCTTCCCGGCTTCTCGACGAAGGAGAAGGTGAGCGAATTCTCCGGACGCGGCGTCGGCATGGATGTCGTCGTAAGCAACATCGAGGCCGTCGGCGGATCGGTGTGGGTGGAGAGCGAGCAGGGAGCAGGATCGGACGTTTATTTCAAAATACCGCTCACCCTCGCGATCATCGACGGCATGAACATTAGAGTCGGCCAATCGCGCTTTACGATTCCGATTACGGCAATCAAAGAATCGTTCCGGCCGGCCGACAAGGATTTGATTCGGGATCCGAACGGCTACGAGATGATCATGGTGCGGGGACAATGTTATCCGATCGTACGTCTGCATGAACGCTTCCGGACGGGCGGCGCGGAGCAGGATCTGACCGCCGGCATTATGATCATGGTCGAGAACGAGACGTCGACGTACTGCCTGTTCGCGGATGAGCTCATCGGCGAGCAGCAGGTCGTCGTCAAGTCGCTTCCCGATTACATACGCGCCTACAAGAAGATCAGCGGGCTTACGGGCTGCACGCTTCTTGGAGACGGGAGCATCAGCCTGATTCTGGATGTCGAAAGATTACGCTGATGAGGTGTTCAGACAGCTTGAGAGAGGAGAAGAAGCGAATATGGCCAACCTGGCAGAAGAAATGTACGAGACGGAAGATACGCAGAAAGGGAAGTACCTAACCTTCGCGCTGGACTCCGAATTCTACGGTATCGAGATTAAGCACGTGACGGAGATTATCGGCGTGCAGACGATAACGGAGGTGCCCGAGATGCCCGAGTATATCCGCGGCATCATTAATCTTAGAGGGAAGATCATTCCGGTAATGGACGTCCGCCTCCGGTTCAAGAAGCCGTACCGCGCTTATAACGATCGAACATGCGTGATTGTTGTAGACATACGCGAGGTGTCGATCGGCTTGATCGTAGACCAAGTCTCGGAGGTGTTGTCGATTCCCGACAGCGAGATCGTTCCGCCTCCGGAGCTATCGAACGTCTTACACACATACATCACGGGAATCGGTAAAGTCGGCAACGAGGTCAAACTGCTCTTCGATTGCGACAAGCTTCTGCACCAAGAGGACAGCGAACAGCTAGCGTCAATCGGCTGATAAGCCCCCAACAACAACAGAGAGCCAAAGGAGATCACACAACATGAGAGCAATACGCAACCTCAACATCGGCAAAAAATTGTACGGCGGGTTCGGATTGGTGCTAGCGGTTTTAATTGCATTGTCGGTTTTGTCTTATTCAAACTTCGATAAACAGAACGATACGACGGATTGGAACGAACATACTTACGAGGTGTTAACGGAACTGCAATCCGTGCTCTCCAGCATGGTCGACATGGAGACGGGGCAGAGAGGCTTCTCCCTGACGGGCAACGAGAAATCGCTCGAACCGTATCAGACCGGTAAAACGAGCTTCGGCCAGCACTTAGCCAACGTTAAGGAATTGACCTCGGACAATCCTGTGCAACAAGAGCTGATGAGTAAGCTGGAGGCGGAACAAAAGGCTTGGCTGGAAACCGCCGAATCGGCGATCGAACTGCGCAAGCGGGTCGAAGCGGGCGGCGCGACGATGGAGGAAGTCGTGCTGAACGAACAGGCGGAGAAGGGCAAAGCGTCCTTCGACAGGTTCCGCACCGTATTGGCAGAGAGCAAATCAATGGAGCAAGCGTTGCTGGCTGAGCGTGCCGAGCAGAGCGCTTCCCGGGAGACGTTCACGAACATGTCCATTATCGTAGGCACGATTATTGCCGTCTTGCTTGCAGCTATTATCGCGTTCGTCATTGCGCGTCTCATTACCCGCCCGATCTATGAAGTGAACGAAGCGGCCAAAGCGATCGCTGCGGGAGACTTGAATGTCGACTTTAAGATCGATTCGACTGATGAAATCGGCCAATTGTCGAAGTCGTTCCGAGAGATGGTCGATAGCATGAACGATGTGCTCGCGAACATCAGTATTTCTTCCGATCAGGTCGCTTCCGGATCGCGTCAAGTGTCCGATTCCAGCATGGCGCTCTCGCAAGGGGCGACTGAACAGGCAAGCTCGATCGAGGAGCTGACCGCTTCGCTTGAAGAAATCGGCACCCAGACGAATATGAACGCGCAGCGCGCGACGGAAGCGAACTCTCTCGCCGAATCGGTGAAGGTGAAAGCCGTCGAAGGCGACGACCAGATGAAATCGATGCTGCGTTCGATGGAGGAAATCAACGAGGCGTCCGGCAATATATCGAAAATCATTAAGGTCATCGACGAAATCGCATTCCAGACGAACATCCTTGCGCTTAACGCTGCAGTAGAAGCGGCTCGCGCCGGACAGCACGGCAAAGGGTTCGCGGTCGTCGCAGAGGAAGTACGCAATCTTGCCGCCAGATCGGCAAGCGCGGCCAAGGAGACGACGGATCTCATCGAAGGCTCGATCAAGAAGGTCGAAGGCGGAACGCGCATCGCCAACGAAACCGCGTCGGCGCTGAACGAGATCGTCGGCGGCGTATCGAAGGTGGCCGAGCTCGTGGACCAGATTGCCTCGGCTTCCAACGAACAGGCATCCGGTATCGGACAAGTCAACCAAGCGATCTTCCAAGTATCGCAAGTCACGCAGACGAACTCCGCGACATCGGAGGAGACGGCGTCCGCAAGCGAGCAATTGTCGGGTCAAGCCGAGAATCTGAAGCGCCAAGTAGGCCGGTTCAATCTTAAGAAGACTTCACGCAACGGTTTCTACCGGGCGGAAGAGGAGATGAGCCCGGAGGTACGGCAGATGCTCGAACGACTGTCCGGCAAAGAATCGCACTCCGATCATTCGCGAACGAATTCAGCGTCTTCCGAGACGCCTAAGAAGAAAATCGTTCTTAGCGATCAAGAATTCGGGAAGTACTAAGAGGCTGAGATGATCCCGATCACGCGGAAAGAGTTTCAAGAGCTGTCCGGCTATATCAAGGAAATGTACGGGATTCATCTTAAAGAAGAGAAGACAGCCCTTCTGATCGGAAGATTGGCTCACGGTATGCAACAGAAGGGCTTTCGGAGCTTTAAGGAATATTTCGAATACGTCGCCTCCGATCGATCGGGCGCGGCCGCCAGCGAGCTCGCGAACAAAATCTCGACGAATCATACGTTCTTCATGCGGGAAGCTGAGCACTTTCACTTCTTTCGCGACCGCGTCCTGCCCGATCTGGCGGAACGTATCCGCGACAAAGATATCCGAATATGGTGCGCAGGCTGCTCCACGGGGCAAGAATCGTATACTCTGGCCATGATTATGGAGGATTATTTCGCGGGCAGCCCTGGTTGGGATAAAAAGCTGCTTGCGACCGATCTATCCACGAAAGTGCTGGAACATGCCGTGCGGGGCGAATACGATGCGGATCAAATCGAGGCGCTGCCGAAGCAATGGCGAGCCCGCTATATAGGCCGTGGATCGGCAGGGACGTGGGCCTTCAGCGAGAAGATTAAATCCGAGGTCGTCTACCGCAAGTTTAATCTCATGGAGCCGCGATTTCCGTTCAAGCGCAAATTTCATACGATCTTCTGCCGTAATGTCATGATTTACTTCGACATTCCGACGAAAGAGAGGCTCGTCCGGAAATTCTGGGAGCATACGGAACCGGGAGGCTATCTGTTCGTCAGTCAGTCTGAATCGTTCAACCGGGAGACGATGCCGTATAGGTACGTTCTTCCCGGCGTATATCGAAAGGAAGTTAGATAACGATGCCGGTCGGACAACCCATCAGGCTGCTCGTCGTCGATGACAGCGCCGTATTCCGCGAGATTATGCTTCGCGGACTGTCATCGGATCCGGCCCTCGAAGTCGCGGGCACCGCGAAAGATCCGTACGAGGCCGTTGAATGGATCGAACGGGTTCGCCCCGACGTTATGATTTGCGATATCGAGATGCCGCGCATGAACGGCGTCGAATTCGTCCGCAAGCTGCTTCCCCAGCATTCGATGCCCGTCATCGTCGTCAGCTCGCTCAGTCATGCGGCCTTGGACGCGCTGGAGGCAGGCGCGGTCGACTTCGTTAAGAAGCCGGATCTGCGGGCGGCCTCGGACGTTGAACGGTTCCTGCTCGAGATCATCCGCAAAGCGAAAGCCGCGATTAAGTCCAATCCGCGCGCGTCTTCGGATCGGTCGGCGGATGTTGTGGCGGATCGATATAGGTCCTACGGATCGGACGAAGATCTGATTGCCATCGGAGCGTCTACGGGCGGAACGGAAGCGATTCACCGATTGTTAACCTTACTGCCTCCGTCGATGCCGGGCATCGCGATCGTGCAGCATATTCCGCCGGTCTTCTCCCGAATGTTCGCCGAACGTCTCGACGCGACGACGCCGTTCCGGGTGAAGGAAGCGCGGACGGGAGACGTGCTTCGACGCGGCGTCGCGTTAGTCGCTCCCGGCGACCGCCATATGCGAATCGTGAAGACGGAGAGCGGGTACGTCGTCCGTTGCGACGAAGGCGAGAAGATTAACGGCCATTGCCCGTCTGTCGATGCGATGTTCGAATCGGCGGCTAAGCATGCCGGATCGCGCGCGATCGGCGTGCTGCTCACGGGGATGGGTTATGACGGCGCGAAAGGCCTGCTTGCGGTCCGCCGCAAGGGCGGCCGTACGATCGGCCAGGACGCTTCGACCTCCGTCGTCTATGGGATGCCGAAGGCCGCCTACGAGGTCGGCGCGGTGGAATATCAGCTTCCTCTTAATCAAATTGCCGGGCGGGTTTGCTCTTTACTAGGTTCATAACAAAAAGGAGCTGCGAATGGAAATCATTGCAGCTCCTTTTTGTTATGCGGTGAAAGATATCGATTCCAGGTGGCTGGCGAAGGTTGTAGGGCTGATCTTGAACGCTTGCGCCGCGCTCTGCCTGTCATCGATGGCAAGCGGGGATGGCCTCAGGCTGTTGCTCCAACGGTAGGTGTCCGTAATCGCCTTGGCGTTGGCGGGGCCGATCATCGTGCTGAATTGCGCTTCGAAGTCGTTAAGCGGAATCGCATGGAATCGGACCTCCCTGCCGAACCGACGCGACAACAATTCGGCGACCTCTACCGCGGTAAGGTTCTCGGGCCCGTACATCGTGAACTCCGACCCGGCGAGCTGCTCGCTCTTCAATGCAAGGACGGCATAAGAGGCGGCGTCCGTTGCGCTGATCCACGCGATCGGAATGTCCGGCTCGACCGGATACGCGAAGATGCCGTCGTTCAAGATGGCCGGCATCGTCCAAGGTCCCTCCAGATTGTTCATGTAGAGCGTCGGCTTCAGCACGATAGAAGGCAGTCCGCTGCTCTTGAGATGCTCGTACACTTGCCGTTTGCCGCGGTAGGCTAGCAGGTCGGCATCCGGCAGAATGCTGCTCACGTTGAAGACGAATAGCTTCACCCCGGCTTCCCGCGCCGCATCGACGGCATCGCGTCCATATCGTGCCAACACTTCCGGGTCGAACTCGATCGGCAGATGAAAGAATACTCGCGAGACTCCATCGGAGGCTCTTCGCAGACTCTCTCGATCCCCGAGATGGCCGACGAACGCATCAACCCCCTCTTGTTCGAACCGTAACGCCTTCTCGGAATCCCTTACCAGCACCCGAATCCGGGCACCTTCATCCTTCAGCTTGCGCACGACTGCGCTCCCTTGCACGCCGGTCGCGCCGTACACTAACACTTTCTCGCCTTGCAGGCTCATGCTTGATCTCTCCCTTCGGTTTCTACGGAACTATTGTATCGGGAGTATGGAATAGAATGTAAGAACGCACAATTTTGTGCTATAGTGTCAGCAAGGATACTTGGGGAGGAAACGGTATGGATAGATGCCCCGTGGAAGTGACGATTGGACTGGTCGACGGCAAGTGGAAGGCCATGATTATCTATCATTTGATGGACGGAATGAAGAGATTCAACGAGCTTAGAAGGTTAATGCCCGAAGTGACGCAGCGCATCATGACGAATCAATTGCGAGAGCTGGAACGGGACGGTCTTGTTGAGCGGACCGTGTATGCGGAAGTGCCTCCGCGGGTGGAGTATCGATTGACGGAGCTTGGCCGCAGCATGAGACCGATGATGCTGGAGATGCTGCGATGGGGCGAGAATTACCTCGAAGCGGCGAAGCTGGCGGGCTGCGAACGGAATTAGGCGTGCCTCTCGACCAAAAAAACAACCATTTCGCACAAAAATTTATATGAAAACGGTTTCAAGAATTATGATACAATATTTTCAATTTTAGGAAAGGGGCGTATCCGTATTTTCACCGTTCTGTTAGTGGACGACGAACCGTTGGTATTGGAAGGGTTAGGGTTCATGATCGATTGGGAGAGATACGGCTTCCGCGTGTGCGGCGAAGCGTGCGACGGGGAAGAAGCGCTCGGGAAAATTCGGGAGCTGAAGCCCGATCTAGTCGTGACCGATATTCGGATGCCGGTCATGGACGGGCTGCAGCTGATCGAGCATTGCACGAACGTATTAAAAGCGCCGAGCCGATTCGTCATTCTGAGCGGTCACGACGACTTCCCGTCCGCCCGGATCGCGTTGAGCTACGGCGTACTTGATTATTGGTTAAAGCCGATCGACGTCGAGGAGATCCACGTCGCTCTTGAGAAGATAGGCGGAGAGTGGGCGACGCCGGTCCAAGACCAGTACGCGGAGCTGTCTCCCGTAGCAGCATGGTCAACGCCGGATATCGGCGATTCGCTGTTCGATGCGGAGGATCGTCTAACGTTGGCGGTCAAGGCGGGGGACGAGGCGGAGATCGGAGTAGCGGCTAACCGGTTGTGCCTGTTGCTTGAGACTACGATCGCAGGAGATAGAGAGGCCGGTAAAGCGTTCCTATCGAACGTGCTGCTGGAATTAGCGTGGGAGGTGTCGGAGGGAGAGGAGGCAGACCGGACTTCGGCGGGCGAACAGGAGCAGCTATCGCTTCCGATGCTGCCGAGTAAGCCGGACAGCTGGGCGGAACTACTGGCGTCCTTCTCTCTCAAAGTCGCGGAACGGCTGGCCAGGCAGCGCAAGGTAACTGGGCCGGCATGGGAAGTGGCGCGGATCGTTCAGGAACGCTACGGCGAGCCGCTTCAGCTGCAGTCGATCGCGCGATCGCTGCATTTCCAGCCGGCTTATCTAGGCGAGCTGTTCAAGAAACAGATGGGGATGTCCTTCCTCGATTACGTCCATCGCACGCGGGTCGAAGCGGCTCGCAGGCTGCTGAGGCGAACGAATCTGAAGGTCGCTGACGTAGCCCGAACGGTCGGATACTCGGACCCCGAGCAATTCGCCGCGAAATTCAAGCAATGGATGAGCATGACCCCGTCGCAATACAAGAACGGTTGACACGGAGGAGGCGCCCGCATGCGCAGGCCGATCGGATGGCTAAGCTTCGTCAACAATATTCCGCTTAAATGGAAGTTTACGCTCATTTATTTGCTATGCGTCCTGGTGCCGATTCTATCGATCAACGTTCTCTTCTTCCAGCAGATGTCGAAGGACGTGCAATCTCGGGAGCAGGTCAACCTTCAGATGACGATCGAGAGAACGGCTAAGAAAATTATGGACATGATCGACGGCGGCGTGACGCTGAGCCACTCCGTCGCGACGGATCGCACGTTATACGAGGCGCTCGACAAGGAATACGCCGACATCGTCGATTACTATGAAATCTTTAATGAAGTACTGACAGGCAAGATGAGGCCGTTCATGTCCGCCTATACGTACGTCGAGAATATATCGGTGTTCACGACGAACCCGACGATCGTAACCGGCAGCAATTATTTCTATCTGGATCAGGCGGCTAAACAAAGCTTATGGTACGAGAAGATTTCGGGATCCGGCTCGGCCGTCGAGGTCCTCATCTATAACGGCGACGACCCTATCAACGTGAGTCAGAACAAGGTATATTTCAGCATCGTGCGGAAACTGAACGAATACCCGTTGTTCGGGCGGTATCCTAAATATTTGCGCATCGATCTTAAACCTAGCAGCTTCGACATGATTCTGGCGCAAGAGAAGCCGTATATGTCGATCAGCATGCTGGATCCGCACAACAACGTGATGTTCCCCTCCTCTCAATTCATGAAGACAACCGGTATGGCGGACGGCGGCGGAGATGACGAATTGCTGTTCCACAGTCCCCTTGGCAACCCTTCCTATATCCATGATTGGACGGTCGAGGGATTGGCTGACGCCAATCGGTTCCAGACTGCCATTCAGAGCTCGAAGCAGTTCATCTGGATGCTGGCTATCATCAGCACGCTGCTCCCGACTTCGTTAATCTTCGTTATGCTGCGGTCCTACAATTACCGCATACGCCGGCTGGCCCGCCATATGGATAAAGCGACGAATGAGAAATTCGACTTGATCGAGCTTCGCGAAGGCAAGGACGAGATCGGCGGGCTGATCCGCAGTTACAACCGGATGGCCGCGCAGATCGAGTCCCTCATTAACGACGTCTACAAGCTCGAGATCCAGCAGAAGGATATGCAGCTGGAACAGATTCGTGCCGAGATGAAGCTGTTGCAAAGCCAGGTCAATCCGCATTTCTTGTTCAACACCTTGAACGCTCTGCTCGTCGTCAGCGTGAAGAACGGCTATACGGAAGTATCGACCATCATTCGCAACCTGTCCCAACTGCTGCGGCGAATGCTGAGCTGGTCCGATGCCCCGGTTACGCTGGAGGATGAGCTTCATTTCACGGAAATGTATTTAGCGATCGAGAAGTTCCGGTTCGCGGACCGATTCGACTACGCATTCGATATCGATGAAGCAGCGGCGAGCTGCCTCGTGCCGAAAATGTGTATCCAACCCCTCGTCGAGAACGCGTGCAAACACGGATTGCAGACGGTCAAAGGCCAGCGATGCATTCGCATCGAGGCGCGGCGCAAGGACGCCTATTTGTACGTGCAGGTTCAGGATAACGGTAAAGGCATGGAAGCAAGCCGTCTCAAGGAAATTCGGAGAATGATGAACGGCGGTCTCGATTCCGACGGGAACGTCGGCATGCGTAACGTATATAAGCGGCTGCAGCTTCAATATGGAGAGCGAGTCGATTTCGCAATCGACAGCCAGCCGGACAAGGGCACTCGAATCAGCTTTAGAATTCCCGCACTGTCCGATGACGAAGGGAGGAGAAGGAATGTATTCGGTGCTGTTGGTGGATGATGAACCGCTCGCCATCGAGGGTTTGCGATTGTTCGTCGACTGGGAACGGCTGGGATTTCGCGTCTGCGGCGTGTGCGAGAACGGGGTCGAGGCGGTGTCGGCGGCGCATCGGTTAATGCCGGACGTCATCGTGACGGATATCCGGATGCCGGAGATGGACGGCTTAGAGCTGATCGGGCGCTTGCACGGGGAGAGGGGGGCATCCTCCGAGTTCATCGTGCTCAGCGCTTACGGCGAGTTCGCATTCGCCAAGCGCGCCATGCAGCTCGGCGTTCGTCATTACATGATGAAGCCGGTCATTGGAGAAGAAGCGGAGAAGGTGCTGAACCAGGTTCGGACGCGGCTAGATACCCGCAAGGCGATCCAGCCGAAGGCCGATACGGGGAGCGATGAGGAAGGATCAAATCTTCCAGCGCAGGCGGCGCACCGGATGAAGGATCTCGTACAGGCGATCGTGGATGCGGATAGGGGCCGGGCAGCGGACGTCATCGATGACCTGTTCCGGGAGCTTGCTGGATGCTCCTCCGAATGGGCAGAGCTGTTCGCGGGCTCTATGGCCGTCCAATGCAGCAAGCTGATCCGGGGAATGGGCGGCGATCCTGCCTTATTGCATCGCGCCTGTCTGAGCTCGGCCCAGGAGGAGGCCGAGACGTCCGAGCTGTTGTCGTCCGTACGGACGCGTCTACGGACATATGCGGAGCAAGCGATTCGAGAGGTGCAATCGATTCGCGGCAGCCATACCGGCGGCACGATGGCCGAAGTTGACCAATTCGTCCGCGAGCACTACCGGAGCCCCCTCTCGATTAGGGACTTAGCGGCGCGATTTTATTTGAACCCCGTCTATCTGGGCAAAGCCTATCAGGACAAATTCGGTTGCGGCCTGCTAGATCGAATGCACGATTTGCGCATCATCGAGGCGTGCGAGAAGCTTCGAGACTCGACAGAGGCGATCTGCGCGATCGCGGAGCAGGTCGGTTACGTACATTACCGTCATTTTCTACACAATTTCGAGCGGAGGATGGGGTGCAAACCGGCGGAATTCCGAGCCTCGGAGAGGTGAGGCTGGGGTCAAGCATCGGCAAGCGAAACCGATTTTTCAGGGGGGTACACATTTAATTCGTGAATTGTAACCGCCTCCAAGGAAGCGCTACCATATGTACAGCAAGACGAATGCGCGCCGTCTTGCTTCATATTCGCATTTTCAATTAGGGAGGATTAACAATGGGGGTTCGTCCTAAAAAAGCGGCCTTAGGGTTACTCTCGCTGATGCTGGTATCCAGCGTCATAGCGGCAGGCTGCTCGAGCAACAACAATAACGAGAACTCGTCGCCATCGTCATCGTCGTCGGCTTCGCAGAGCCCAAGTGATTCTTCGTCCGCGTCCGACTCGACCGAGACGAAAGTGGAGCCTTTCACCATCTCCTTGTTCACGGCCGCTACAGGGCCGATTCCGACGGATGACAACCTCATCTACCAGGAAATCAAGGAACAGCTCGGCGTCACGCTGAAGGAAGAGTATCTAGTTGGAGATATCGAGCAGAAGCTCGGCGTTATGATCGCCGGCGGCGATTATCCAGACTTAATCACGGCGAATACGAAGCTTACGGGTGCCAAAGCGGTTATTCCGCTGGAAGACTTGATCGAACAGCATGCGCCTAATATCAAGAAGCATTTCGAGAAAGTATGGAACCAATTGAAGGATCCGGAGGACGGCCATATTTACTGGATGCCGAACTACGGGGTTTACCAAGGCGAATTCATGTCGACGGATTATTACGGCCCGGCATTCTACATTCAGAAGGCGGTTCTTAAAGAATTCGGCTATCCGAAGTTCAAGACGCTTGACGAATACTTCAAGCTTATCGAAGACTATGCGGCGAAATATCCGGAGATCGACGGTCAGAAGACGATCGGGTTCACCGCGCTTGCGTTCGACTGGCGCGATTGGGGCTTGCGGAACCCTCCGCAGCATCTGGCCGGTCATCCGAACGACGGCGGCGTCCTCGTCGACCCGGTCACGAACGTCGCTACGCTCTACTCGGCTAACGACGTGTCGAAGCCATATTATAAGAAGTTGAACGAGATCAATGCGAAGGGCCTCATGGATAAAGAAGCTTTCGCGCAGAACTATGACCAGTTCCTGGCTAAGGTTTCAAGCGGCCGCGTGCTCGGTATGTTCGAACAACGCTGGAACTTCGGGCAAGCACATGACTCGCTCGTTTCCCAAGGCAAGTTCGACCGCACTTATGTCGGATTCCCGCTCGTCTATGACACGAACACGACGGATTATTATCTGGATCGTCCGCCGATCAACTTGGGTAACGGCTTCGGTATCACCGTTAACGCCAAAGATCCGGTAAGGATCATCAAGTTCATCGATACGCTGCTGTCCGAGAAATGGCAGAAGCGCATGAACTGGGGTCAAGAAGGCATCGATTATCTCGTCGGAGACGACGGTCTCTTCTATCGGACGCCTGAGATGCGCACGCAGCAAGAAGACGTCACTTGGAAGCAGAAGCACAGAGCAGAATCGCTCTGGGGCTACATGCCTAAGCTCGAAGGCAAGTATCCGGACGGCAACGCCGAAGGCGCGGGCAATCAGCCTGAAGAATTCTTCGCGAACCTGAAGGACATCGACAAAGAAGTATTGAACGCATACGGTCACAAGACTTGGACGGAGTTCTTCTCGTCGCCGCCGGAGAACCGTGTATCGTACCCGGCTTGGAACATCGACCTCATCGAAGGCTCCGCGGCTAAAGTCGCCAACCAGAAGATGAAGGATCTGGACTTCAAGTTCTTGCCGAAGGCGATCTTGAGCAAGCCTGAGAACTTCGACAGCGTATGGGATGATTATGTCAAAGAGATGGGTAAAGTCGATACGCAGGCTTATCTGGATCGAGTCAATGACCAGCTGAAGTGGCGCGTAGAGAACTGGACCAGCAAATAAGGTGAAAGGGGACGGGAGGTTGGAGCCGATGCTCCAGCCTTCCTCTCGTACAGGAGGCGGAATCGATGCCGCAGCAAATCGTCCATAAGGTGGAACCTACACCTCAACCCGCTCGGCGGACCGAACCTTACTGGAGAAAGATGGTCCGCCAACGGCAGTTAATACTCATGTCATTACCAATGGTGGCCTATGTCGTTCTCTTCGCCTACGGTCCTATCTGGGGCTGGATGATGGCGTTCCAGCAATACAAGCCAGGCTTCTCCATCTTCGATCAGAAGTGGGTCGGATTCGATCAATTCCGATTTCTAATCATGGACGAAGGCTTTACCCGGGTTCTCCGCAATACGATCGCCATGAGCGTCATATCACTCGTGCTCTCCTTCGTTACCGCGATTGGGTTGGCACTGCTGCTCAACGAAATCAAGAAAACCGGCATTAAGCGGATCATTCAGACGATTTCTTATCTTCCTCACTTTCTGTCCTGGATTATCGTAACCGGACTTGTCTCCATGTCGTTATCCACCGAAGGCGGCATCGTCAATATCGTGTTGGTAAAGCTGCATCTCATTAACGAACCGATCGTGTGGTTAAGCGAAGGCAAGTACTTCTGGGGAATCGTGGGCGCCACCAACGTGTGGAAGGAAGTCGGTTGGAACACGATTATTTACCTAGCGGCTATCGCTTCCGTAGATCCGTCATTGTATGAAGCGGCGGAGATGGACGGGGCGGGACGCTACCGCAAAATATGGAACGTAACGCTGCCGGGCATTCGGCCGGTTATCGTTATCCTGCTGATTCTCAACATCGGTTGGATTCTGAACGGCGGCGGCTTCGAAATTCAATACTTCTTAGGTAACGGACAAGTGCTCGACTACTCGGAGACGATCGACATATTCGTCCTGAAGTACGGCCTTCGTATCGGCAACTACTCGCTCGGCGTTGCGGCGGGCATCTTCAAGACCGTCGTTAGCATTATTCTATTATACTGCGCGAACGTAATCGCCAAGCGTCTCGGCGAAGAGCGGCTTATATAAGGAGGCTCCGTATGCAAACGACAATTAAAAGATCCAGGACGGAGCCGCTCGTGTTTCACACTATCAATTATTTGTTCATGCTGTTCGTGATTGTCGTCACGTTATATCCGTTCCTCAACACGCTGGCAGTCTCGCTCAATGCGGGCCTCGACACGACGCGCGGAGGCATCTACGTGTGGCCGCGGGAATGGACGCTCAAGAATTACGACGCGGTCTTCCAGGACGGAAGAGTGTTCCATGCGTTCTGGGTATCCGTCGCCCGGACTGTCATCGGCACGGTAGCCGGCGTATTCCTGACCGCCATGCTGGCGTATACGATCAGCCGCAAAGAGTACATGTACCGCAAATTCGTTACGCTCATCTTCGTACTGACGATGTACTTCAGCGCGGGTCTCATTCCTTCGTACTTCCTGATCAAGGATCTGCACCTGCTCAATACGTTCCTCGTCTACATTCTATTCCCTGGAGCTGGAGCGGGGCTGATCAGCGCATTCAACATGCTGGTGGTTCGCACGTATATTCATACGTTGCCGGAAAGCTTGGTCGAGTCGGCCAAGATCGACGGAGCAAGCGACTTCCGGGTGTTCATGAGCGTCATTCTGCCGCTGTGCGCGCCGGTACTGGCGACCATCGCGCTGTTCACGGCTGTCGGTCAATGGAATACGTGGTTTGACACGTTCATATTCGCATCGTCTCGGGAGAATCTGAGTACGCTTCAATACGAGCTGATCAGGCTTTTGTCCTCGACGGTGAACTCCAATGCGAATCCGAACATCTCGTCTACGGCGGCGAAGGATACCGCAACGATGATTACGCCGTTGTCGATCCGAGCCGCGATTACGATCGTTGCTTCGGTGCCGATCCTGGTCGTGTACCCGTTCCTGCAGCGGCATTTCGTCGCGGGCTTGCAGCTCGGAAGCGTGAAGGAGTAAGGACATTGAAAGCACAAGCCCGCCTCGGGTATTGAAGTGCACCCCGTCAAGTAGACAGTCGATATATTAAAAACTCGGCATCGACCACATTCATGTGGTCGGTGCTATTTTTTAGGCTGCTG
>Ga0065721_10049549_pt1 | contig 31774 bp, 23 predicted proteins | sample Mesricmetagenome_FD_59108 | JGI IMG/M metagenome (GOLD analysis project Ga0065721, IMG submission 59108) | Mesophilic microbial community from rice straw/compost enrichment Sample: eDNA_1 v2 (version 2) | ecosystem: Engineered > Solid waste > Grass > Composting > Bioreactor | place: USA: Davis...
CCGCCGTGCCCAGCGTCAACAGGTCGTCGTCGTTGACGTATTCGACCTTCAGCCTCGTCAGCCTGGAAAACTCCGTCTCCAGGGACGTCAAGTAGAAATGAACGCGGGAAGCCATCGACTCCGAGATCTGCTTGCGAACGACGTCTTCTCCGGAACGGTTCATCATCAAGCTCGACACGTAGATCGGAATGATCATGAGCAGAAAGGACAAGACGAGTTTGGGATAGATTGTCAACGCTTTCAAAGATAGTTTCATCGAGTATTCCCCTCTGCTGTTCGCTAACCTGATCATACTCCGATCCATGGGCGGATGGGAACAAAATAACGCTCCGAGGCCTTGCAGCGTACAAGCACAAACGCCTTCGACGTCCTCCTGATGCAGAAAAAAGGGACGTTTCCGCCCCTTTCTCCCTACATGTCCGCCAGGAAGCGGATCGCCTCGTCCTCGAAGCCCGGCAAACGTTCGTGAACGTAATCCGGGTAGATCGCCAGCTTCTTGTCCGAACGGATCTTGTTGTACGCCGCGAATTGCGTGGAAGGCGGGCACACGGTATCCAGAAGGCCGACGCCCATCAGCGTATCGCCGCGAATCCGGTCCGCCAGATGCTGCACGTCGATATAGCCCAATCTTTCGAAGATTTCGTCTTCGCGAACGTGCAGAGGATCGTGATGGCGGAAGAAAATCCGCAGTTCCTCGTATGCGTCTCTCGCCAAGTCCATCTCCCATACGCGCTTGTAATCGCACAGGAACGGAACGCTCGCCGCGACGCGGCGAATGCGCGGCTCCAGCGCGGCGCAGGCGAGAGCAAGGCCGCCGCCTTGCGAAGCGCCGAAGACGCCGACCCGGTCGCCGTCGACTTCCGGCAGGGACATAGCGATTCCGGCGAGCTTGGCCGTATCCAGGAAGATGTCCCGGAACAGCAGTCTGTCCGGGTGGTCGTCCAGTCCGCGGATAATATGCCCTCTGTGCGTCGTTCCTCTCACGCCCCCTTTATCTTCGGACAGCCCGCCTTGGCCCCGGCAATCCAGGGCAAGAACCGAGAAACCCGCGAGCGCCCAGCCCAGCTTATCAGACCAGTCACCCGAGTAGTGCGAGTAGCCGTGAAAATGCAGCACGGCGGGATGCGGTTCGGGTGCGTGCTTCGGTCGGACATACTTGGCGTGGATCCGTGCGCCGCCCGTTCCCGTGAAATAGAGATGGTAACAGTCGGCGTACGGGACTTGGAAGTCGCTGGCGACCAGTTCCCATTGAGTATCCGTCGCCCTCATCTCTTGAAGCGCCCTCTCCCAGTATGCGTCGAAATCGGCGGGGCGCGGATTTCTTCCTTCGTAATTCCGTAGTTGGTCCAGCGGCATATCGATAAGCGGCATCATAAGGCCTCCCTTTTTGCGATTCGCTCGATCTTCTTGTCTTTGCATGTAGTACAATATTTACGTGCTCGTCTTATGCCAAAGACGCGTTCAACCCGAATTTAAGCGATAAACACGCAGAATTCAATAGAAGGATATTGAGCGGGAGGTCGCAAAATATTGCTTAAAACTCACTATGGATTCCGTTACAAAGACCCCGAAGACTCCCTGATGGTGATCCGGGGCATCGGTTGGGAAAGCACCTCGAATGAAGATTACAGATGGGACGGATGGACGCGGGGGGATAAGTTCGTTGCGTTCCAGTATACGTTGTCGGGAGAGGGACATTTGATTTACGACGGCAAGCATTATGCCGTCCCTCCGGGCCACGGCTTCTTCGTGCGGATTCCGGACCGGCATTGCTATTACTACCAGTCGGATTCCCAGGCGCCGTGGGAGTTCGTCTTTCTGACGGCGGAAGGCAGCCACGTCTTCTCTTATTGGAACGAGATCGTCGAGAAGAACGGGCCGGTCGTGGCGCTCGATCCTTCCTCCAGGCCGATCGCCATGCTTTGGGAGATGATGCGCGGCGCCGACGACCGGACGCTGACCGACAAGTACGAGATTTCGGTGCGGCTGTACGAATGGATCGTCAGCTGCCTTCGCGCGCTGGAAGGAAAAGGGGAGATAGAACGTTCCGTTCCCGACGCCGTCGAGAAAGCCCGCGCATTCATGGAAAGCCGCTACCATCTTCCGTTAACGCTGGAAGACATCGCGGCCGCCGCCGGCGCTTCGAAGTATCATTTCTGCAGGCAATACGTGAAATACGCGGGCATGACCCCCGTTCAGCATCTGAGTCGAATCCGTATTGCGGAAGCTTCCAGAATGCTGAGGGAGACGAACGCATCGATCGCTTCCATCGCCGTCGCCGCGGGTTTCGATAACAGCAGCTACTTCGGCAAGGTTTTCCGCAAGCTGACGGGGACTTCCCCTCAACAATATCGCGACGGCAGCGACGCAAGTCCGGCTAAACCCATTTTCGTCGAATAAGCCGATGGATGGCATTAAGCAATTTTATACCACTCTGTAGATAATAAATTGCTATTTACTCCTTATATTTACGGACATAAGATTAATGCCGTAAGGACTAAACAAGCAATTATTTCATACGGAGGTGCGGAAATTGTTGAAAATCGCAATGATCGGAGCCGGAAGCATCGGCTTTACCCGCAGGCTGATCATGGATCTGATGGCGGTACCCGAATTTCGCGACACGGAATTCCGCTTGATGGACATCAACGCGGAAAATTTGGAGATGGTGACCAACCTTAGCCGGCATATGCTGGAAGTCAACGGGCTCGATCGGGTGACGATCCATCCCACGACCAATCAGAGGGAGGCAATCAAGGACGCCGACTACGTCATTTGCTTGGCTCGGGTCGGCGGGCTCGAAGCTTACCGTCACGATATCGAGATTCCTCTGAAGTACGGCGTCGAGCAGTGTGTCGGGGATACGCTCGGACCAGGCGGAGTATTCTTCGCCCTGCGCACGATTCCCGTTCTGCTCGATATCGCCCGCGACATGCGCGAGCTTGCCCCGAACGCGCTTCTGCTGAACTATTCAAATCCGATGGCCATGAACACCTGGGCCGTTCGCCGCGCAGGAGGCGTTCGTGTCGTGGGCTTATGCCACGGCGTGCAGCACGGCCACGAGCAGATCGCCGAAGCGTTCGGCTTGCCGCAGAACGAGATCGATCAAATCTGCGCGGGCATCAACCACCAGACCTGGTTCATCAAGGTGTCCCATAAAGGGAAGGATCTGCTTCCGGGAATGCTGGAAGCGTTCGAGAAGCACCCGACTCTTCCGCAAACCGAGCCTTGCCGGATCGACGTGTTAAGAAGATTCGGTTACTATTCCACCGAATCCAACGGGCATTTAAGCGAATATCTGCCATGGTACCGCAAACAGTCTGCCGATATGAGCAAATGGATTAACGACAAGGAATGGATCGGCGGCGTCACCGCGGGTTATTTGGAACACTGTCTTGAGCGTTTCGAGGATTACAAGGCGATGTATCCGAAGTGGCTAAGCGGGGAATTGGAGTCGATTCCGTTAGGACAACGTTCCGAAGAGCACGGGTCTTACATTATCGAAGCGCTCGAAACCGGAAGAGCTTATCGCGGCAACTTCAACATCGAGAACCGCGGCATGATCACCAATCTTCCGGACGGCAGCACGATCGAGATTCCATGTTACGTCGACCGCCACGGCATCGCCCCGACTTGGATCGGAGACCTGCCGCTCGCTTGCGCGGCCACGTGCCGGGCCAGTATCAGCGTTCAGGAAATGGCCGTGGAAGCCGCGCTGACCGGCAATCGCGAACTCGTAAAGCAAGCGATTCTGCACGATCCGTTAACCGCCGCGATATGTGGAACAGAGCAAATATGGAGCATGGTCGACGAGATGTTCGAAGCTCTGGCTCCTTGGCTGCCTCAGTTCAACGGAGAGAATCGCACGTGGAAAGATATCCCGCAGCCCGAAGAAGGCTATTACCGGATCTCTTAGAAAATGTGGGGTTGTCTCATAAGCAGTGTTGCATGAGATGATCGATTAAACAAAGAAGGTGTGTGTATCTCCCTAAGACACCCGGAGACTGCCTCATACGCTCCTGAAACCAGCTTGCAACGGATTTACCCATTCCCATTTCAGGAGCGCTTTCGGGGCAGGCTCGGCTGTTCCGACGCCTAAACGATTGTTCGCCCAAGCAGTTCCGGGACCGGCTGCGGGAGCCTCAATCCGCGGACCGGCGCTGACCGCCGGCAAGAGGCAAAGCGCGCGCTTCCGTCAGCAGCAGCAAAACCAACCCCTGACCGTACAATGTCGGGAAGATCGGCACTCGGTTGTAGGCTTCCTCGCTTTCGAGCACCGGAGTGCCTCCCGACACGCCGCCCGCTTCTCCGTTCGCGCCGATCCGCGCCGCCACAGCTGCAACGGCCCGGTCCGCGCTCGCTTTCAGCGCGGCGGGGACAAGCCCCAAGCGGACGGCCTTGTAGAGGCCGCAGGCGAGACCGGCGGAGCCCGACGTCTCCTCGTAGAAATCCGGCCTGTCCAACACGGTAGGCTATAATCCCGTCGCGTTCTGTCGGGCGGCGACCGCCTCCGCAAGGCGGCCGTACCGTCGCCCGATCTCGCCGAGCCTATCGACGTCGGCGTCGATATGCGCCAGCTCTTCCCGGATCATCGGCACGGCGCACAAATTCCAGGCGTTAGCCCTGTTCCATCTGGCGGCGGACATCCAGTCGCCTGCCTCGCAGTTCCATCCATGGAACAGCAAGCCCGTATCCTCATCTTGCAACGCTTGCAGATGCAGCAGCGTCTGCCTCATCGCCTCTTCCGCCATCAGGCGGTCCGACAACAGCCGCGCCGCCCGCGCCAGAAACAGCACGGCCATGAACACGGTATCCGCCCAAACCTGTTCGCGAACGACACGTTTTCCGTGACGGTATGCTCGAAAGCCCCGCTTCTCGTCCGCGGACAATGCTGCATGAGCCACTCCGCGTTTTCCCTTGTTCGCTCCGCATAGCGCTCGGCCCCCGTTGCGCGGTACAACTGCGGGAATACGGCAAACGGCGCCATGGAGTTAATCGTTCGGGCGGCCGGTGTTGCGGCGATGCGCTCGTTGCCGTCGACCCACCAGGCCACCTCCCGCATAATCCGCTCCTGCCCGGTCGCCTCTCCGTATTCCGCCGCCGCGATAATGCCGACCCCCGAGTTCCAATCCCACCGGGCGATGTTCATCGCCCAATCGGCCCACAGGTGATCGCCCCATTCCGCCCGGCGGCTATGCATCATAAACCGATAAACCCGGTCCGCCGCTTCCGCCCATTCCGGTCTGTTCAATATCCGTCGCCCCTTCTGCGGTCAGGTCACAAATGCCGATTGCGATATTCCGTTGGCGTCAAGCCGTACTGCCTCTTGAAGCTTTCCCGGAAATGATCCTGGTCCGCGTAACCGATCGCCTCGCAAATCTCGTAAATGCGGTTGGCGGGTTCCTTCAGCAGCCGAGCCGCCTCCTCCATGCGAAACCGGATGAGCAGATGGTTGATCGTCGATCCGGTCACTTCCTTGACGAGCTGATTCACGTATTTCTCGCTCAGCCCCACCTCCGCCGCCACATCAGACAGAGCCAGCTCCCTTCGCGCATAATGATCCTTCATATATTGCACGGCCTGCTCGACCAGCTTTTTCTTCTTCAGATTCCCGATCAACTCTCCCGGATGCAGCAGACGCGACAGATTCGGAAGATCGAGTTCGGCCGCCCGAGCGGGCCGGTCAGGCTCCTCGCGCTGCTCCCGCTCCTCCCGCTCCTCTCCGAGCTCACGCACGATTCTCTCCAGCACGCGCTCAATCTCGGCCGGATCGATCGGCTTCAGCACGTAATCCCGGACGCGAAGCTTGATCGCTTGTCTCGCATGCTCGAATTCGCTCAAGCCGGACAAAATGATGCAGCGGATGTCGGGTTTGCGCGCTTGCGCGGCCTCGATCAGCTCAAGACCATTCATGGACACCGGCAGGACAATGGTCCACAAGATCCGGAACTCGGACGCGCCGTCGATCCAAGCCGATTCACGCAGGCTCTCCGGAATGTTTTCGAAAAACGATTTCATCAGGATCATGTTGAAGGCGCTGAACGCCATGATCAAAATCAGCACGTAGTTCGTATTGAGCTGTCCCAGATCCTTCACCGTAATATAGGTCGGAATCAATCCTCCCTTGAACAGCAGCGTGAACACGAAATACAGGATGATAATCCTCCTGCCCGGCAGCTTCTTCTCGGCCAGCGCGTACGCCGCCGTCGCCGTCAGGAATAACGCAAGCAGAACGCCGCCCGCCGTATTCCGAAGCGTGTTGCCGTAAGACGCATAGATCAGCGACCCCTTCTGCAGCAAATATTCGTAGTACTGAAAACTGAAAGAGGTCGGGAACAATATCATTCCGTCCTTCTCGCTGAATACGGAATAGGGGGTGACCGATACGGAAATGACGTACCAGAACGGCAGGACGATCACCAAGGTCAGCAAGGAAAGCGCTATATAATTCGCGGTCGCGAACACTCTCTCGCCTCTTGTAAGCTTCACAGGTTCGCCTTCCTTTCTCAGAAAATGCCGGAATCCGGATCGATCCGCTTGACGATGCGATTGGCGGCCAACACCAGCAGAAGCCCGTTAACCCCTTTGATGACGTCGGCAGCCGCAGCGAGACTTAAGTTGAACTGCTCGATCCCGACCCGATAGATGTAGGTGTCCAGAATGTCGCCGACTTCGAACACCATCGGATTGTACAGATTAATGACTTGGTCCAATCCGGCGCTCATAACGTAACCGACCCGCAAGATGAAAATGACGACGATCGTTCCCGCGATGCCCGGCAGCGTCACATGGATAATCCGCTTGAATCGGGTCGCCCCGTCCACGATCGCCGCCTCGTACACTTCCGGATTCAGGCCCGCGATCGCCGCGATGTAAAGAATAGCCGCCCATCCCATCTCCTTCATCGCGTCGGTGACGACGAGAATCGTGCGAAAGTACGCCGGCTCGACGAGCAAATACGCGGGCGTGCCGCCGAACAGCTCGACGATCTTGTTCACGATGCCGGTCTCCGGCGACAGCAGAATCGTGATGATCCCTCCATAGACGACCCAGGATACGAAGCGGGGCAGGTAGTATAGCGGAACATAGTCGAAGACGAACACCCACGCCAAGGCGGGCAGCAGCAGCGCATACAGCATCTTGAACCTCCATATTCGCCTCAACTTTCCTATCCTTAGCTTCGTTTCCGCACCGGTCTTCTTGTCGACGGCCAGCTCCATTCCCGTTCCTCCCCGTCTTTCTCTGCGATTCTCTTTCCGGCCTCGCTCGAAATGAAAGTGTTTACAATAGCTAGCTTATCTGAAACCGGGAACGCCGAAAACCGGAGCGAAGGACGATAATCCCCGGCAAAAGTCGCAAAAATAAAAGACTGCCGAGGTGCGACACACTTCAGTTAAGGAAACGGCCTTTCTTCCGCATCACGGCAATTTCCGCCCCTTCTGAGTCGGAACTGGATAAAAACGCGGACGATTTTATAGAATCCTCCCCTACGAAGTTCGACGGGCAATCTCTACAATATTTTTGGAAGCGTTTACGTTTCTGCGCAATCGGACGTGAAACTTGCGAGAAAGGCGGTGGCGGCACGGACATTCGACTTAGCGATCGATAGGCGCAAGCGGTTTTCTTTCGGCACCACGAACGTTCACGGATAAGAAACTGGACAACGAAAGGAGAACAATCATGAAACGGCCATTATGGAAAAAAGGAACCGACCGCACCGTGAAACTGCTGTTATCCGCGCTGTTGTGCAGCGGTCTGTTCGAAGCGATGCCGTCCTCCCCGGCCTCGGCCGAAGTTCCGCCTGTCGTGAACGGCAGGGTCATCCACGTTGCCAAAAGCGGCAGCGACGCCAACCCGGGCACGGCGGCCCAGCCTTATTTGACGATCAACCGTGCGGCGCAAGCCGCGATGCCCGGCGACGCCGTCGTCGTGCACGCCGGCTTGTACCGCGAAACGGTGAAACCGGCCAGAGGCGGCACGGACGAAGCCCACAGAATCGTCTATACCAACGCGGGCGACGGAGAAGTCGTTATCAAAGGCTCCGAGGAAGTCGACAGCTGGACGCGCCATAACGGCGACGTATGGCGCGTGACCCTGCCTAACAGCTTCTTCGGCGATTACAACCCGTACACGACCCGGCATCCGCAGGGCGGCGGCGGGGATTTCTTCCCGGTATACACGGCCGGCGACGTCTACCTGGACGAAGTCGCCTACAGTCAGAAAGGCTCGCTGGGCAACGTGCAGTCGGCTCCGGGCACGTGGTATGCGGAAACGTCCGGCGGCAGCACGACCATTTACGCGAATTTCGACGGAGCCGATCCGAACGTCGGGCTGGCGGAAATCAACGTCCGCAAGCAAATTTTCGCGCCGGACGTCTGGGGCCTGGGCTACATTACCGTCGACGGCTTCACGATAAAGCACGCGGCCAACACCTATTCGGACTTCCCCGGCTCTCCGTCGAGGAGACAAGCGGGCGCGATCAGCGTATTCGGCGGCTTGAAGTGGATTATCCAGAACAACATCGTCATCAACGCGCGCACGATCGCGATCGACATCGGCTTGACGAACGACGAGTGGGCGGGCAACCGGCCGGGGACGACGCGGACGAACTTCCGCAATACCGCGCTGTACGGCTCGCATATCGTGCGCAACAACTATATCGCCAAGAGCGGGCAATCCGGCATCGCGGGCGTATTCTCGTGGAACTCGGACATCTTGTACAACCGGATCGAGGACACGAACTACCGCGGGGAGTTCAGCGGCGCGGAGACGGCGCCGATCAAGGTGCATTACATGAACGAAGGGCTCATTAAAGGCAACTACATCCGCAATTCGAAAGGCGGCAACTCCGCCGGCATCTGGACGGATTGGGGCAACCAGAACGTGCGCGTGACGGGCAACGTCGTCATGAACGCGCCGTGGGGCTTTTACGCGGAAGCGGTGCACGGCCCGATCCTCGTCGACAACAACGTATTCATAGGCAACAGCGATATTCGCATGCTGGATGCGACCGGGGTCGTGTTCGCGAACAACTTGTTCGTCGACAACGGGAATATCAACGTCGACGGCGGCGGCCGGGACGCATACTATTTCGCGCCGGGAACGATGAACGAGACGACGCTTCCGACGGCGATCCAGAAGTTTCATTGGTACAACAACCTGGTCCAAGGATCGTCGCTGCCGAATAATGCGCCGAACAAGACGCATATCAAGGAAGGCAACGCGACGGGGGCGATCTCCAATTTCGCCTATTCGGCTGCGCGGGAAGGACTGAGCATCAGCTTCGACTTGAATACGTCCGGCATCGGCGGCCTGACCCGGGTGACGAAGCAGCGCGTCGGCATCATTCCGAACGCGAACGAGAGCATCGCTTCGGACGTCGATACCGATTTCTTCGGCCAGCCGATTCCGGCGACGGGCGTCATGGCCGGCCCATTTGCAAATGCGCACAGCGGCAGCAACTCGTTCACGCTGTGGCCCCCGCAAGGACAGACGGTTCCGATGCCGCCGGCTCCGAGCGGGAACGCGCCGGTCAACCTGTCGCTAAGACCCGGCGTTATCGCGACCGCTTCGTATCAAGACGGCTCGTACACCGCCGACAAGGCGATCGACGGCAACGGCTCGTCGCGCTGGTCGTCCGACCACAGCAACGACGACAACGCCTGGATTCGCGTCGATCTCGGCGACGTGTACGACGTGCACAGAGTCGTGCTGTCATGGGAGGCGGCCTATGCCCGATCCTACAAGCTCCAAATTTCCGACGACGGCGCGAGTTGGTCGGACGTCTACGCCACGACGACCGGCGCCGGAGGCAACGAGACGATCCCGGTCCGGCAAAACGCGCGGTTCGTCCGCATGCAGGGCGTCGCGCCGCAGACGCCTTACGGATACTCTCTATATGAATTCGAAATCTACGGAACGCCCATTCAACCAGTCACGTCAACGAACGTGGCTTTGAACAGACCGCCGTCCGCCTATACGGCGTCCACGCAATCGAACGACGGCAGCGGCGAGACGAACAGCCAGCCGGCCAACGACCGCTCCGCGTTCCGCTCGTTCGACGGCAATCCCGGCACGCGCTGGGGCTCCCATGGCGGCCATACAAACTGGCTGCAGGTCGATCTGGGGCAGACGCACGTCATCGACAAAGTCGTACTGATGTGGGAAGCCGCCTATGCAAATAAGTACATCATTCAGGTGTCCAACGACGGCAACTCATGGACGAACATTCATACGCATGACGCCGTCGCGTCGGGCGACCATACGGACGAGATCCCGCTCGCACAACCGGCCGAAGGACGATACGTCCGCATGCAGGGCATCGAGGCCGCGACGCAGTGGGGGCTGTCGCTCTATGAATTCGAAGTATACGGCAGACCGAAAACAAGCGGCGGTTCCGGCGGCGGTCCAGGTCCAGGTCCGGACATTCCCGGCAATCCGCTGACGACGGCGCGGTCTTCGACGTACCCTGCCGCTTACGCCGACTGGGAGGATGGATTGCTGGCCGGCGACGGCAAGCAGGGCATTATCGTGTTCGGCAATCCCCTTCAAGAGACGGTCGTATTCAACGACCGGGATTTCTTCATGGCCCGGTCGGAGTCGCGCCCGCATCGCACGTTTAATACGGTCAGCCAAGCGAATCTCGACCAGATCCGCAATCTGCTGATCGCCGGGCAATACCAGCAAGCGAACCAACTGGCCGCCGATGTGCAAGGGTATCAGGGCGGGGGCGAAGGCAGCAAGCATCCCGGCTTCAAAATGACGATGACGATGGCCGGCAGCGGGTCGATCTCCGGCTACGCCCGTTCGACGGATTACGCCAACGGAACCGTGTCCGTCGAATGGAACGATAACAAGGGCGCCTGGAAGCGAACGTCCTTCGTCTCCCGCCCGGACGGGGTGACGGTGCAGTATTTGCCCGCGCCGACGGGACAGAAGCTGGACGTCCGGCTCGAGCTGGGCATCGATCCGGGAATGAATCTGCTGAACAAAGGCGTGACGTACGTCAACAACTCGAACGTCGATTACCTTAACCTGCGGGCCAAGTACGCGAGCGGCACGTATAACGCGGGCTACGAGGGCGTTACGCGCATCGTGACGGACGGCGCGAAGACGATGAGCGGCGGCGCGGTGTCGATTACGAACGCGACGTATGTGCTGCTGCTTACGCTCACGCAGCGGTACGACGGCACGTTCGAGGGCGGCGCGCCCGCGGAGCAGCAGTGGAACCAAGGGCTGCTGCTGGCAAGGCTGGCCGCGATGAACGCCGACTATGCGGCGCTGCTGAGCCGTCACACGTCCGCTCACCGCGCGATTATGGACCGCGTCTCGCTCGATCTCGGCGCCAGCGCCGCGGACCGCGCCCGGACGAACGAAGAGCTGCTGGCGATGCAGAAGACTTCGTCGACGCCGATCCCGGCGCTGCTCGAAAGAATGTTCTACTCCGGCCGCTACCATCTGCTCGGCTCCAGCAGCGCCACGGCTCCGCCGGATCTCCTCGGCAACTGGACGGGCGACAGCAACGTGGGCTGGGACGGCTATTACCATCTCGACGCGAACCTGAATTTGCAAATCTCGAGCGGCAACATCGGCAACATGCCGGAAGCGATGGCGGGTTATTTTCACATCAATCGCCAGTGGCAGGAGGATTTCCGCACAAACGCGCGGAAGCTGCTCGGTACGAGAGGCATGCTTACCGGCGGCAATACGCCGAACGGCGAAGGACTCATTTCCAATATCAATTTCGATTATCCGTATCAGTACGTGACCGGCGGCGAGTCGTGGCTGCTGTATCCGTTCTGGGAGTATTACCGGATTACCGGCGACACCGCCTTCCTGGCGAACGAATATTACCCGCTCATTCGCGACATGGGCGACTTCTACGAGGACTTCCTCGTTCGCAAGGACAGCAACGGCAAATATATTTTCGCGGGATCGATCTCGCCGGAGAACCGGCCTGCGGGCGGCGTTCCGCTCACGGTCAACTCGGTGTACGACATTGCCGGAGCGAAATTCGCGCTCGAGACGCTGATCGAGACGAGCCGGACGCTCGGCAGGGACGCGGATAAAATTCCGGTCTGGCAGGAGAAGCTCGCGAACCTGCCTCCGTACTTGATCAATAACGACGGCGCGTTCGCCGAGTGGGCGTGGCCGGATCTGATGAACCGCAACCAGTATCAGCACCGCCATTCGAGCGCGATGATGCCGATCTGGCCGTATCGCGAGGTAACGGCGGAGAAGAACAGGGCGCTGTACGACGCGGCCCGCGTCTCGCTGCGGAAGAAGGACGAGGGCAGCTACGAGAACGCCGGCCACGGCTTGCTGCACGGCGCGCTGGCGGCCGCCAACCTGAACGACGCCGACTCCGTCAACGCCAAGCTTCTGCGCTTCGCCAAGGACGACTACTACTATACGAACATGGCGACATCGCACTACAACAACCACGGCGTATTCGCGACGGACGTCGTCAATTCCGTTCCCGCCGTTCTGATGGAAATGCTGGCCAGAACCGACAGCGGGACGCTGGAGCTGCTGCCCGCGCTGCCGAAGTCGCTGACGAGCGGTTCGATCTCCGGCATGCTCGGCAGAAGCCGGTTCAAGATCGACGAGCTGAGCTGGAATACGGCCAACCGCTCGGTGCGGGTCAAGCTGACTTCGGCCGTCAACCAGGATTTGACGCTTATCCAGCGCGTCGGCATCGAGAGCATCTCCAGCCCCGACGTCGCGATCGGCGCTTCCCCGCTCGGCGACATCGCGCGCATCGTGCCGCTGCGGGCGAACGTGCCGGCGACGATCGAGCTGACGTTCAAGGACGCGGCGCGGCTCAACCTCGCTCTGGGCAAGCCGGCGAGCGCGCTTACGGAATCGAACGCGCAGCAGACGGCGGATAAGGCGTTCGACGGAGATCCGAGCACGCGCTGGGCCGCGCACGAAGCAGCCGACAACTGGCTGCAGGTCGACCTCGGCGGCGTGTACGCGCTGAACGAAATCGTCCTGCAATGGGAAACTTCCTACGCCAAAGCCTATCGGCTGCAGACTTCCGTCGACGGCTCGAGCTGGTCGGACATCTATACGCAGAACAACTCGAACGGCGGAACGGAGCGGATCGCGGTGAACGCGCTCGGCCGTTACGTCCGCATGCAGGGCGTGCAGAAGTCCGGTCAGTGGGGCTACTCGCTGTATGAGATGGAGGTGTACGGAGGGCAGGAGCCGAATATCGCCTTGGGCAAGACGTACGCTTCCTTGACGGCGTCGAACGCGCAGCAGACGGCGGACAAGGCGTTCGACGGAGACCCGAGCACGCGCTGGGCCGCGCACGAAGCAGCCGACAACTGGCTGCAGGTCGATCTGGGACAACCGTACGATGTCCGCCGCGTGGAGATCGATTGGGAGGCTTCCTACGCGAGAGGGTATAAGCTGCAGACGTCCGCGAACGGCCAGACATGGACGGACGTCTTCACGGAGACCAACGGCGACGGCGGCACCGACGTCGTCAACCTGAACGCTCGGACGCGGTTCGTCCGTATGCAAGGCGTGCAGAAGTCGGGCCAGTGGGGCTACTCGATCTATGAGATGAAAGTATACGGCACTCCGGTTAGCTGATCGGAAGCTATACAAGCGACGATAAACGGAGATCCGTGGTTTATTTCTATCATAAAGGCTGAGAAGCAGATTGCCATCGCACGAGCGTGACGACTGCTTCTCGGCCTTTTTCGTGAGTCTAAACGGCGACGGATGCATCGCTCGATAGATGTCATATTTTAGAAAAGAATTTCGGAGCTTGGGATTCCCACACTAATCCTGTTGAAAAGTGTATTGATTGTGTTCGTCAATCAGATGCGTTTTACTGTTTATTTCCGATAAATCCGGCACTTTTTACGAGCAGTCCCAGCGAACGGTTACTCATATGGAACTCATCGAAGCTTGATTTTGCACGAATGCTTTTAGGAGGGATGCAGCATGGCGACTAAGGTTTACGTATCCTTGAATGGAGTCGTTAGAGAAGCGGTAGGTACACAGCCAAAAGACGCGCTCTTGTTTGCATCTTCAACCAAAAGCGCGGCGGAAGTTATATTTGAACAACGGGCAACCCGACGGAAAAACAGTCAATTCATTAAAGAACGTCTCGATAAAGCGTTCAAAAGATAAACATATCGTGTAGTGAAAAGGCTATCCCGTAAACAGAGTCTACAAGATTATCGATGAGCAAGAAGAAGAGCATCTATCTCCTGGAGTTGCCTCATATGTTCCTGAAATGACCCATTCACGGGTTTACCAGTTCAAATTTCAGGTTGGACAGCTTTTTTTTGCTTAAAATTAATCACGAGGAGACCAGCATAACCCGATTTGTCATGTCGGCATTGGCTGCCTCTCTCTCCGCCGCTTCTTCGCTAGCGACTCTCCCGATACTCCTTCGGAGCGCAGCCGGCGTAGCGCTTGAAGATGTGCGAGAAGTATTTGTAGTCGCTGAAGCCGACCTTCTCGGCGACGATGGACGTCTTCGCCCCGGGCTCGGCCAGCAGCTGCTTCGCCTTCTCGATCCGGTAGCGGTTCAGCCATTCGATGAAGTTGACGCCCGTCTCCTCCTTGAACACCCGGCTTAAATAATTCGGCGTCACGTACACGACGGCCGCGACGTCGGCCTGGCTGATCTCCTCGCGGTAGTGCTCCTCCATGTAGCGAATCGCGGTCAGGATCATGCCCTTGAACTTCACGTTCTTGTTGTCCTCGACGAGCTTCATCAACCGAAGCAGCAAGTCGCGCATTTCTTCCTTCAGCTTCCCGAGCGTGTCGAACCTTTCCAGCTCCCGGTACGGATTGAAATCGGGACGAAGCGCGCCCGCCGTGTCGATGCCCATCTCCTCGACGCCTCCGGACGCGACGAGAAGCAATCTCCCGCATATCGTCCGGATTTTGTCCGCTTCCACCTGCAGGGCGAGAAACCGTTCAAAAATTTGATCGAGGGCGTGCGCCAGCCCGTCGGCATCGAGCGTTTTCAAACAGTTGGTGATGACCTTCTCTTCGTCGGACGGGTACAGCACCGTGCGCGCCCCTTCCGCTTGCTTCGGCTCGCGGTAATGGATCAGGCTGCCTCTGCCCTCGTAAATTTTGTTCTTGAGCGCGGCGAACGCCTCGGCGTACGCGCCGCTTAAATCCCGGAACTGCTCGCGCGGTTTCCCGATTCCGACGGAAACGGACAGCTTCAAGTATTGCTTGACGCCCTGCTGAATTTCTCTGCAAATGCTTTCGACGGCGGCGGAAGACAGCCGATCCCCGCACACGAACCCGACAAGATGGTCGAACTCGCTATAACCGACGAATCCCGAGGCGCGCGTCGCGATGATTTCTTCGGCGACGTTCATGACGGAATACCGGATCAGGTCGCGCTCGGCCGCCGTCAGCCGCTCCGTCATGAGCGCGAAGTCGTCGATGTCGATGGCCGCGACGGCGAACCGGCTCCCCGTCAATTTGACGTGCAGCAGTTCGGCTCGGCCATACACTTCCCCGCGGTCCGCGTCGCCGCCCCGAAGCAGGCGATTCAAAAAATCGGACTGGATTTGGGGACGGTTTTCGTTAAATACGTGCTCGCGGGATCGCTGATCGCGCTTGACGGCTTCGACCTGCTCGATTTCCTCGCGCAGCCGCAGAAGCAAGGAGACGAGCTCGTCCGCGCCGACCGGCTTCAGCAAATATTCCTGAACGCCGAGACGCAGCGCCTCCTTCGCGTAAGAGAAATCCTCGTATCCGCTCAAGATTACGGTTCTTGTGTCGGGGAGCTCCGACTTAAGCCGCCGAGCCAGCTCAAGCCCGTCCATGAACGGCATGCGGATGTCGGTCAGAACGATGTGCGGCTTCGTCTGGAGAGCGAGCGCGAGCGCATCGCGCCCGTTCGCCGCCTCCCCGACGATTTCCATGCCATGCCGTTCCCAATCGATCGAGGTCCGAATGCCTTTGCGAATCGTCGGCTCGTCATCCGCCAGCAGCAGTTTCATCATGAGGTTCGCCTCCTTGCAGATAAGGTTGCCGGACGGTGACCGTCAAGCCGGCTCCTGCCGCCGTCCGAAATGAAAGTCCGTATTCCGCCCCGAAAAACAACTGAATCCGGTCGTTGACGTTTTTGATCCCGAATCCCCGATTGCCCTGCCGCACCTTCTGCAGGAGAGACAGCAGCTCGGTTTCGTCGGCTCCGACTCCGTCGTCCGTTATCCGATACACGAGTTGTCCGTCTTCCCGATAAATTCGGATCCGAATCGTCCCGCCGGAGCCCTTCGGCTCGATGCCGTGGACGATCGCATTCTCGACCAGCGGCTGCAGCACCAGCTTGACGACTTTGCACGATTCCAGCTCGCCGCTCGTTTGGATATCGAACTCGACGCTGTCCTCGTACCGTTTTTTCTGAATCGTCATATAGGACTTCAGATGCTCGAGCTCCCGCCCCACGCTTGTCAGCTCGTCTCCGCTGTTCAGGCTGAGCCGGAACAGCTTGGACAGCGCCTGGATCAGATCGGAGCTTTCGTTCGCCTTCTCCATTCGGCACATCCAATAGATCGTGTCCAGCGTGTTGTACAGGAAATGCGGGTTGATCTGTGCCTGCAGCGCTTTGAGCTCCGCTTCCTTCCGTTTGATCTGGCCCGCGTACACTTCGTTGATCAGCTCGTCCAGCCGTTTGGACATCCGGTTGAAGCTCGCGCTGATGAGGGCGATCTCGTCGTTGCCCTTGATCGGGATGTTGACGTCGAAATTTTCCTTCTCCACCGCCCGCATCGATTTGCGGATGCGATTGAGCGGACCGAGCACGTTATGGGAGAACAGCACGATCATGATCAGGCAAAATGCGAAGCAGCCGAGGATGACGTACAGCGTCACCTTGCCGATCATCTTCGTGTCGCTGAACAGCTCGTTCATCGGCACAAGGTTGATCAACTTCCAGCCGGGCCTCTCCAAATCGTAATACGTTTCGATATACGGAGCGCCGTCCAGCTCGGATTGGAAGTAGCCCGATGTCCGTTCGTACAGGCGCGGGTCGTCGTAGGCCTCCGCCAGCTTTGTGCCGATTTTGGCCTTGTCGAGCGCGGAAATAATCGTTTTGTTCTCGTCGATGATGAAGAAATCCCCGTTGCCGCTGAGCAGCTTGCCCTTGTAAATGTCGGAAATCTGCTCCTCCGCGACGTTGATTTTGAGAATGGCCAGATCCAGGGACAGGTCGTCGATGTTCTTCAGCACTTTGACATAGGCGAAGACGCGGACGTCGTTGCGGTTGTATTCCTGGACGACGTCGGCGATCCACTGTCCTTCCCCGCGCAGGGACAGCAGCTTCCGCTCCTGCTCCGGCGTAATCGTGTTCGTGCTGCTCGCGGAATCGAAGACGAGCCCGTTCATGCCCTGGACGTAGATGGAGAAAATGCTCGGTCGGAAAACGACGAACGTGTTGACCGCGTTTTGAGCGGACAGCCGCAAGTTGGGTGAACGCTTGATCTCGTCTTCCGGAATCGCGAAATGGTGCATGAACGCTTCGTTTTGCCACAAGTAGAGCATGGAGTTTTTCATGTCGCTGAATACGAAATTAATGTTGTCGGCGATTTGCTGCACCGTATTGAAATTGGAGAGGCTTACCTTCTCCTCGATGACATCCGTGGATTTCTTGTAGGAGAAGCCGCCGACGATCGTAAGCGGAATAAGGACGATAACGAGCGAGAAAATCATGATCTTGTATTGCAGACTGAAAAATTTCGGTTTCCGCATAACGCCCTCCGATGTCGACGCCTGTCGTCCCGCGCGCGAATGCCGCGTTTTCCTTTACTATACACAGCCTCAAATCGCCCTGTAAAATGAAAATCGCGCGATTCCGCCGTTTTGGACAAAGTCGGATAAATCGTGGATATTATCATAAAAAAGCGACCTGTGAAACCGTTCGGAGCCTTCGTATAATGAAGACGCCAACCGATAAGCACGACAAAAAAAGACACGATCAGGAGGACGTCATGAAAGCAAAACGTCTACAAACAGCAGGTTTGACTCTCGCCTTGACAGTAGGAATGGCCGCGCTCGCGGGATGCGGGGGCAACAACGCGAACGAAAGCTCGCCTTCTCCTGTCGCGAGCGGCGCGTCCGGTACGCCGGCGGCATCTCCTGCCGAACAAAAGCCGGTAACGGTAACGTTCATGAACATGTGGCCGAAGGACAGCACGGAGAACATCGCGACTTCCGTACGGGCCCAATTGGAGAAGCTGCAGGCGGAAAATCCGAACATTATCGTCCAGGAAGAATCGATCGGCGATCAGAACGCTTATTACACGAAGCTGAAAACGCTCGCGGCGTCGAACGATCTGCCCGATCTCTTCGTCAGCAAAGGCTCCGAGCTCGCCATGTTCGCCAAAAACGAGACGGTCGCCTCGCTCGACGACATCCTTAGCGCGGACGCGTCCTGGAAAGACGGCTTCCTGCCTTCGTCGTTCAACGATCTGAGCAGCGGCGGCAAGACGTACGGCGTTCCGTTCTCGATGCTGGCGACTTCGGTCGTCTACTACAACAAGCAAATTTTCTCCGACGCAGGCATCGCTTCGTTCCCGCAAACGTGGGCCGAACTGGAAGCCGCCATCGCGGCGCTCAAAGCGAACGGCGTCACGCCGATCGCCCTCGGCAACAAGGAGCAGTGGGTGGCGAATTCTTGTATCCTCAGCGCGCTGGGCGACCGCTACACGGGATCGGATTGGTTTTACGGCATTATAGAAAATTCCGGAGCGAAGTTCACGGACGCCGAGTTCGTGAACGGCCTTGCGGCCTTCCAAAGCCTCGCGAAGCAAGGCGCCTTCAACTCCGACATGAACAGCATCAATAACGATCAGCAGAAAACGCTGTACTTCAACGGCAAAGCCGCGATGTTCCTCGAAGGCAGCTGGGCGATCGGCGCGGTTAACGCGGCGCCGCAAAACATCGTCGACAATACCGAGGTCGCCGTACTGCCGTCCGTCGACGGCGGCAAGGGCAATCCGCTCGCGACATCCGGCGGCGCCGGCTCCGGCTACGCGGTCGGGCTGAAGGGCTACGAGAGCAAGAAGGATGCGATCTCCGAAGTGCTGAAAGCGATCAGCGGCGCGGAATTCGCGAAGAGCTTGGCGGAGAAAGGCGAACCGGTCGCCTTCAAGGTCGGGGATTACGACAAGAGCAACGTCAGCCAGCTTGCCGTGAAATACGCGGAGTTGTCGTCCGGGCTGCAGTTCACGCCGATCTACGACTCCTATCTGAGCCCGGCGACCGTAAGCGTCATGAACGCGGGCTTGCAGGACCTGCTGCTCGAAGGCGTGACACCGGAAGCGCTCGCCCAGAAAATTCAAGCGGAATACGACAAGGGCATCTGACGGCAGCTTTGAATCGAGCATCATGGCGTTCGGGGGCGGCGGCGCCCCCGAACGGCGTTAAAGGAGCAATAAGCAATGAATCGAAAAGCATCGTTCGGCATTTCGAGGCTCGGACTCGCGGGCTTGCTCGGTCCGAGCCTCGCCATTTATACGTTCGTCATGATCGTTCCGCTGTTTCTGTCGTTCTACTACAGTCTGACCGATTGGACGGGCGGACCGGTTAAGCGTTTCGTCGGTTTTCACAATTACGAGCTGCTTGTTCGCGACGGCTACTTCTGGCAGTCCTTCAAAAACAATGTCATCATCCTGGCGCTCACGCTCGTCGTTCAGATGGGTCTCGCCTTATCGCTGACGGCGTTGTTCATGTCGAGGACGATGCGGCTGAAGGAGTTCCACCGAACCGTTATTTTCTTCCCGGTCGTTCTGTCCGCGGTCGTCGTCGGGTTCGTATGGCAGATGATCTACAGCAACGATTACGGCGTGCTGAACGCCCTGCTGCGCGGCATCGGCCTGGAATCGCTGATTCGCCCGTGGCTGGACGATCCGAAAATCGTGCTCTATTCCGTTACGCTGCCGCTCATCTGGCAATATCTCGGTATCCCGCTGATGATTTTTCTGGCCGCGGTGCAGGGCATTCCGAAGGATATTTACGAAATGTGCGAGCTGGAGGGCTGCACGGGGTTCAAGAAGGCGCGTTACATTACGTTCCCGCTCATCTATGACACGATCAAGGTCGTCATGATGCTCAGCATTTCTTCGAATATGCTCGTCTTCAGCCACATCTACGTGATGACCGGCGGCGGACCGGGCACAACCTCGATGGTGCTGGCCCAGTACGCGTACAAAACGTCATTCTCCAGCATGCAGCTCGGCTACGGAAGCGCGGTCACGATCGGCATGTTCGTGCTCAGCTTCGGCATCGTGCTGCTGTTCAAGCGATTGGCGGAGGTGAGGAACTCGTGAGCATTCGGCGATGGCTTGGCTTGTCGGGGTCGTTCGTATTCAATGTCGCTATGGTCGTCTTCTCTGTCGCCTGCATTTTCCCGATCGTCTGGATCGTCTATTCGTCGCTCAAGACGAAGGACGAATTCATGCTCGACGCGGTCAGGCTGCCGCAGCAGTGGGCGTTCCGCAACTACTACAAGGCGTTCGTGGAAGGGGACATGTCGCAGTATTTCGTCAGCAGCGCGCTGAACACCGCCGTTACGGTGACGCTTGTCCTGTTTCTGGCGTTCTGCGCGGCGTATGCGTTGGCGCGCTTCCGGTTCCGGTTCCGGAACGCGATCTACTCGTTTCTGATCGCGGGCATGCTCATTCCGGTCTACGGGCTGTTGGTTCCGCTGTTTCTGCAGTTCAAGCAATTCGGCTTGTACGACAAATTTTACACGCTGATTCTTCCTTATATCGCCATCCGACTGCCGCTGCCGATCTTCCTGCTCGAAAGCTTCATTCGGACAGTGCCCGCGGAGCTGGACGAAGCGGCGCACATCGACGGGGCGTCCAAGTTCTATACGATGACCCGGATCATTCTGCCGATCTGCAAGCCGGCGATCGCGACGGTCGTCATCCTCGCTTTCCTTGATACGTGGAACGAGTTTCCGTTCGCGCTCGTGCTTGTATCGAATGAAGCGTTCAAGACGATTCCGGTCGGCCTGACGAACTTCTACGGGCAGTACACGTCCGACTACACGACGCTGATGGCGGCTATGGTGCTGTCGATCGTGCCGGTGCTGGCGGTCTATCTCGCATTCTACAAAAACATCATGAAAGGCATGACGGCCGGTGCCGTCAAAGGGTGAGCAGACGCATGATTCCATTTACGAGACACGAGAACAATCCGATCGTCGTGCCCGGAGGCAGCGACTGGCGGAAAGCCGCCGCGTTTAATCCCGGCGTCGTCCGGACCGACGACGGCAAATTTTATATGTACGAGCGGGCGGCGGGCTCCCTGCGGCCGTTCCGAACGAGCATCGGCCTGCTCGAGAGCGACGATGGTGTCCGGTTCAAGCCGGTCTCGGAGGAGCCGGTATTCACCGCGGACAGGCTCGGCTTTCCCGACGGAAGCGTCGAGGATGCGCGCGTCGTCTATATCGACGGTTTATATTACATGTGTTATGCGCTGCAGCCTTACGCGTTCGACTGCTGGCCGACGGGAACCGGGCTGCCGGCGTATTATCCGGAAAATTACCCGGAATGGTCGGACAACGGCGTCGAGCCGATGATGACGCGCTCGGGCATCGCGGTGTCCGAGGACGGCATCCACTTCGAGCAACTGACTTACACGACGCCCGCGGACATCGACGACCGGGACAACGCGCTGTTTCCGGAGAAAATCGGCGGCCGTTACGCGATTTTGCGCCGTCCGATGCAATATGTCGGCGAGAAGTACGGCACGGAGACGCCGGGCATATGGATCAGTTACTCCGACGATTTGCTCGCATGGTCCGATCCCGAGCTCGTCGCCGTTGCGGAAAATCCCGAATGGGAAGGCACGAAGATCGGCGCGGCAGCGACTCCGGTTAAGACGGACCGAGGCTGGCTCGTGCTCTACCACGGCGTCGACAAGCAGTCGATCTACCGGGTCGGCGCGCTGATGCTCGACCTCGAGGACCCGCGCAAGGTTATCGCCAGAACGCGGCTGCCGATCATGGAGCCGGAAACGTATTACGAGAAGTTCGGCCTCGTGCTCCCGAACGTCGTGTTCCCGACGGCCAACCTTGTCGTTGACGACCTGCTGTACGTTTATTACGGGTGCTGCGATACGAGCATCGGCCTCGCGACCGTGCCGCTCAAGGAGCTCGTGGATTACGTGTTCGACTCCGAATCGTAAAACAAACGCCGCTTGTCTCCTGGAAGGAGCAGGCGGCGTGTTTGCTAGCTACAGACAATGAGTGGACGGAGGGGGCTTAGTTCAGCCCACGCGTTCCAGCTTCGTTTCCTTGATCTCGCCCGAGAAGCCTTCCGGCAGCTTGATCCGCACGGTCACGTCGGCGGGATACGAAACGTCAAGCCGCATGCGTCCCGCCGCTTCGTCCGCCGTCCAGCTTACGTCGATCCGGCCGCCCGCAGGATGCGGCACGCTGCCGCGCGCCCACGAGAGCCCGCACAGAGCCGGGGCGATCTCGACCTCGGTCCATCCTGGAGCAAGACTGCGAACGCCCAGCGTCTCGCGTCCGAGGAAATACGCCGGCGCGGACGACCACGCATGGCAATGGCTGCGCGTCAGCTCGTCCGGGTTGGCGCGGTTCTCGGCGAAGTTCGGATACTGCTCCCAGCAGGTCGTCGCGCCGTGGCGAATCATGTTGCCGTAATTTTTGCGGATGTCGTCCAGAATGACGGCTGCGCCGCCGACCTTGGCCAGCGCCTCGTAGTAGAAGAACGACATGAACGGACTTCCGATCTGCACGAAATGATTCGGAGTCGAGAACAGATAAGCATCCATGATCCGCTTGCGCTCGCCGTGGGCGACGCCGGTCAGCGAAGCGACGACCTGCGTCTGCATGCTGAGAACGTTCGAACGGCGGCCGTCCGCGTGGATGCAGTCGATGTACGCTTGCTTCTCCTCGTTCCACAGATGCTCGTTGATCGCGGCCGCCAGCCTTTCGGAGGATTCGCGGAATTGGGTCGCGCCGTCCGCGTCTCCGGTCAATTCGCCCATCTCGGCAGCCACTCGCAGCGTCTGCGCCAGAAACAGGTTTTGATGCGTAACGACGCCCTCGTTCGGCTGATCGATCGGCGACCAGTCAAGCAAGTTCCAGCCTTTAACGTTAAACAGGCCGTTCTCGTCGATTTTCTGCAAATAATGCTCCAGCGTGAACCGAATGTGCGCGTACATCTCGACGGCGAACGCCCGGTCCCCCGTCTGGTCGTAGTATTCCTTGCAGGCGATCGCCCAGAAAAACGTCCAGTTCGGGATGACGCTGCTCCAGCCGCTCGGCACCTGGTCGACATACAGCGGAGATTGATCCTTCGAGCCGGGGACGAGACGCAGGCAGCGCTTCAGAATGTCCTGCACCCCGTACAGATAGTTGCTCACGAGCGCTTCGTTGCGGCTGTCGCCGACCCAGAACGTCTGCTCGTAGGCCGGGCAATCCACGAACGTATCCTCCATGCACAGCTTCGTCGTATGCCGGCTGATCTCCCAAATGTCGTTCAGCAGCGGGTCGGAGCATTCGAATCGGCCGATCTCGGCGACCGGGTAATTGCTTTGCGAGAACGCAATGCCGTAGATCTTCACCGGAGCCCCCGCCCCGCGCACGTTAAGCGCCAAATACCGCAAGCCCCGGCGGACCGGCGTGGCGTACGTCTGTCTGCCCGACTTGGCGACATACCGGATCGTATTGTCGAGCCCGTACGTCTGCTGGCGGTAGTCGCCGGACATGTACTCGAAGCCGTACCAATCCAGCACCGTCCCCGCCTCCGCCTCGATCTCGAACGACAGGTAGCCGGAATACTCTTTGCCCAGATCGATCAGCACCTCGGTGTCGAAGCCGTCGAACACAGGCACGACGCCCGCTTCCCCATTCGGGATGACCGCGTTCTGGAGCTGCGCCGGAACGGCCAGCTTCACGTTCTCCTTCCGCCAGACGCTCAAGCCGAAGACGTCCGCTTCGGATACGTATTTCAGCGGAATCGGCTTCGCCAGATCGGCATAGCGTCCCAGGTCCGCCGCTCTCTTTACGTCGCCAAGCACGGACTTGTATGCCTCGTCCTCCAAGTTTATTTCGCGCGACGGCTTATGATCGTAATTGACCGAAGTGTCGTACGGGCCGATCGCAAGAAACGGCGATTGCGCTTCGCCCGCGCCGGGATAGGCAAAGCTCAGCTCGATCGGATCGTCGGCGTAGACGCCGATGTTCAGCTTGCCGTGATGCACCCGCGCCGTGGAAATGTCGATCAGCAGCAGGTTATCCCCTTCGCTCAGCTCGACGTCGACGTACCTTTCCGGCATGATGCCGTAGAAGCGCTCCGCTTCGACAAGCTCTCCGTTCCAGGAAAAGCGCCTCAGACACTCTCCCCAAGCGAGGAAGCCGAGCGTCGCACGACCCGCCTTACTGGCCCGAATCGTCGTCGCCACGTAACCGGTGAATTGCACGATATCCGCATGCTCCTCGCTGCCCGGCGACATGACGGCGCGAACGTCGACGACGGTCGACAGCTTAAACGTGCGCACCTTGGCCAGCGACTCGACGCGTACCGGATAAACGGTTTCTTCCGTCAGCAGCGGAATGTCGCGAGGCTTCATCGATGTCCATGGCGCCATGCCGACTTCCCCCAACTCGACGGAACCCGCCCAGCCCGAGTCGTCGTACCCGGGGTTCATCCAATCGACTTCCCAGTCTCTCGCGTCCACGTATTCGGCGAACGCCTGCTGACACGACATGCGCGGCGATCTCGGATGTTGGCCTTGGTGGATCGACGTCAGCCAGGAGGCGTCGGTCTTCAAGCCGACTTCCCCGGCGCCGTAATCGAGCTGGGCCAGCAGCCCGCCCCGTCCCCGCAAATAGTAGAACGTCGACACGCCGAAATGAAGCACGAGCGCCGCGATCGTATTCGGCTCCCCCGCCCGCAGCAGATGTCCGACCTCGTATGTATCGTACGATTGCTCGAACGGCCACGACCGCACCGGTCCCCGTCCGACCTGCGTTCCGTTGACGTACAGCACATATCTCGAATCCGCGGAAATCCGCAAGGACGCCGATTCCGCGCCTGCGGCCGGAACCTCGAACGTCCTGCGGAAGCACCTCCATTCGTTGCGCGGGCTTTCCTCGCCGTCTCCCCATATCCACAAAGCTTGCCAGCTCATGCTCCCACACCTTTCATCGATAGTCGTTCCTCTCTTCATTGTAAAAAATCGGGCGAACAACGTTATGGGTTGATCGCGACTTCGAATGGGGATATCATGACTTCGAGGCGGATAATCGGAATGGGGGATTATTATGAAGAGACCGACGTTAATGCTGGAAAAAGGAGAGCAATTTTTCGAAAACGGCTTGTCCTTGTATATCAACCGGGCGACCGAGAGATTTGATCTTCCCGAGCACGCGCACGACTTTATCGAAATCTGCTACGTTTGGTCCGGCAGCGGCTTCCATTATATCGGGAACGAGACGATCCGAGTGTCCCAGGGAGACCTCTTCTTCTTGCCAATAGGCGTATCCCATATTTTCCGACCTTCGTCCCCGAACGCGAAAAAGCCGCTTCTCATCATCAATTGCATTTTCGACGAGAAAATTTTTCGATTTCTAACTTCGATCCTGCCTGCCGAGTACGGTCTTTACCGCTTCCGCAACCTGATCTCCGAACCCGGAAAATGGCTGCATATGAAAGAGAGGGCCGGGGAATTCGGGCGGCTCTTCGATTCGCTTCACGCCGAATACGAGAAGAAGCGGACCGGCTTCGAGACGATGCTTGTCGGCCTGCTGCTGCAGCTGCTGATCGGCATGGAGCGCGCCATGGAACCGGAAGCGGCCGGGACCGCCGCCGTTCCCGATCGCATCGAGAGGGCGCTTCGACACATTCGCGAACGTCTTCAGACCAGACTTACCCTTGCGCAGGTCGCCAGGCACGCCGGCATCGGGGAGAGACAGCTTCAGCGCGATCTGACGGCATGGACGGGACTGAGCTTCAGCGCACTCCTGCAAAAAGAAAGGATCGACCGCAGCCGCGAGCTGCTCGCCGATCCTTCCCCCTCTTCCTTAACTGTCGCCGACGTCGCCGCCCGCTGCGGCATTCCCGATCTTAAACGGTTCCATCAGTTGTTCAAGCAAGCGACCGGCATGACTCCGAAACAATTCCGTGAGACGGCCCGCTGAACGCGGCACCCGCTGGCGGAAATCGGAGATCCTCGTCTGAATACGCCTTACGGCTTGACGTCGACGACGATCTCTCCCACTGCCGTGTACGCGTCAATGCGATAGCCGTTCGATCCGATCGTACCGACCTTTTTGTTCGACGCTTGCTGGCCGTACTCGACCTGCTCCAGGTTCAGCTTGACTTCTCCCACTTCGCTGTCGAGGTTAAAGCTGGCATCCGTCGGCGATTCGCTCAGATGAATGGCGATTTTCCCTACGTCCGTCCTCGCCTTCACGTCGCCGCTGAGCACGAGATCTTCGACGACGATTTCGCCGGCGTTCGCTTCGAGGTTCAATTGTCCGTCGACGCCGCTCAGCCGGATGCTGCCCGCATCGATGCGAATATCCGCCCGCTCCGTCTTGACGCCGGACGCTTCGATAGCCCCGAAAGCATTGCGAATCGTCAAGCTGCGGTAGGCTTTGTCCGGAAGAACGATCCGCAGCGTTCTCTCGCCTCTCTGATCTTTCAGAACGCCCGCTTTCGTCTTCTCCTCCACTTCCACCTTCAGCACGCCCGACTCGACTTCCGCTCCGAAGACAAGCCGGTCGCGAAGCGAGTCGTCCGCGAGCAGTTCCACCTCGGCCTTGTCTCCCGAGCCTTTCGCGATGTGAATGACCATCGCTTCCGTCCGCACCTGAAGCTCGTCGAATCCGTCCGCGGCGAAAGCCTGTTTCTCTAGAGAAACCAGTTTCCCCGAACCCGAGCCTGCGCCGATAACGTTCCCCTGAACTTCCTCCGTGAACGAGCTCGCCAAGTCTCCGCAAGCCGTCAACGACGCCGCCAATACGATAATCGCGAACAGCTTCGCGCTATTTCTGCCTTTTTTCATTTCTCGGCCTCCCGCTGATTTCCACTTCCATCCTTTCTCCATTATAGAGAGAGCGGCTTTGCGCTCCGACGGTCCCTCGGCCAGATTGCGACTGGACCAAGGTCGAGTGCTGGACTATCGCGGGAAGCAGGCTTCCTGGACGAACTCGTAATCTCCCGTTCACGCTCCGTTCATAATGCGAGAATACAGTGATTGGGAGAAAACGAAACAAGGAGAGAATCCCTCATGACCGCATACAGCAAATGGTTGATCCGAATGTCGGCTTTGTACTCGTTGATCGGCGCATTGATCGGAGCGGATATGGCCGGCAGGGAAGACTATGCGATGATTCCCGTTCACGCGCACATTCTCGTTGTCGGCTGGCTGACCCTTTTCGCTTACGGAATCTTCTATTCCGTCTTCAAGAACGTTCGCATGGTCAGAACGGCCAAGCTTCAAGCCTGGACCGCTCTGCTCGGGGGAGGACTGATGCCGCTGGGCATGCTTGCCTACTACAAAGCGGAAAATACGGCGACGCTGCTCGCGTTCATCGTCCCGGCATCCGTTCTGCTCGTTGGCATTGCGCTGTTTGTCGTCATTTTGTTTTTCGACAAGCAGCTGTTCGCGCAGAAATAATCCGAACGCCCCGCCGCTACAGCTCCGCCGTCATTCCTCCGTCGGCGACGAGCGTGGAGCCGGTCATGAACGAATTGTCGGGGCTGGCCGCGAAGAAGACGACCGAGGCAATCTCCTCGGGTCGGCCGACCCGGCCGATCGGCTGCGAATCGTCCCATTGCTTCATGATTTCTTCCTTGGGCGTGTCCAGGTTCTTGACGCTGCTCTCCAGCATCTGGGTATGGACCGCTCCCGGAAGCACCGTGTTCGCCCGGATGTTCATCTTGGCGTAGTCCAGCGCGATAGCCCGCGTCAGTCCGGCTATTCCGGCCTTCGAAGCGGCGTAGGCGGAATAACCGTCCAGCGTGGCGAGCGCGTGGACGGAGCTGACGTTAACGATTGCCCCGCCCCCTTGCTCCAGCATCGCCGGAACGACTTCCCGGCAGAACAGGAATACGGACGTCAAATTGTTCGTAATAACCCCGTTCCACTCATCCAAACTCATGTCCGTCAACCGGACTTGCGGGCAGACGGCCGCATTGTTGACCAGCACGTCGATCCGGCCGAACTCGGCCAGCGTTTCCCGAACGACCCGCTTCACGTCCGCTTCGGAGGCGACATTTGCGGCCTTGGCCGCGGCGCGCCCGCCCTGCGTGACGATCTCTGCGGCGACGGCTTCCACTTTGGCCGCCGTGCGTCCCACGACGACGACGCTCGCTCCCGCTTCGGCGAACTTCTTGGCGACCGCCCGTCCGATGCCGCTTCCTCCTCCGGTCACGATGACCGTTTTGTTTTCCCAGCTCATGCTTGCACCTCGCAAGTTCAGATTAGATCGGCGACGAACGCGCTTCGCGGACGACGATTATAGAGCAAGAAATATTTTGGCGACCTTGCCGGGACCCGACACCAGCTTCTCGAAGCAGGCTCCGCCCTCTTCCAGAGGGGCTGTCTCCGACCAGGGCAGCAGATTCGTTCTGCCTTCCCCGATCCACTTCAGCGCGGTTTCAAAATCTTCCCGCGAATAAGCGAACGCACCGAGCGTGCCGATCTCGCTGCGGATCATGTCGTTGATCGGCAGCCGGCTCTCCGCCTCGTGCAGACCGGTGAACAGCACCGTCCCGCCCGGACGCGCCGCCTCGACGCTTTTCCTCCGCGTGACCTCGGCTCCGACCGCGTCGACGACGGCGTCGAACCCGCCTTCCGGGGCGGACTCTTCCGCGCTTCGCACCGGAATGCCGCCGAGCTCGGCGACGATCTCCAGCCGACCCTCGTTCAGATCCGCGACGACGATATCCTTCAGCCCGCTGGCCTGCGCCGCTTGCAGCACGAACAGGCCGATCGGACCGGCGCCATAGATCAGCAGCCTGTCGTCCGTGCGAAGACGCAGCAGACGACAGGCATGGACCGCGCAGGCGAACGGCTCGACGAGCGCGCCTTCCTCGAACGAGACGCCATCGGTCAGCCGGTATACATTGCTGGCCGGAACGGCCGCGTATTCCGCGAACGCTCCCGGCCGATGCGCGCCGAGCAGCTGGCGGTAAATGCACAGCTGCGTTTCCCCGATCCGGCAATAGCGGCAAGTTCCGCAGGTAACGAGCGGATTGGCCGTGACGCGGTCTCCCGCTTTGAAGCCTTCGACTCCTGCGCCGACCCGCTCGACGACGCCGGAAAATTCGTGCCCCATAATGAGAGGCGGCTTGCGCAAGGAGTTATGGCCCAAATAACCGCCAAGCTCCGAGCCGCAAATACCGGCGACTTCGATGCGGACGAGCACCTCGTCGTCGCGCAGCCCGGGGACCGGGACCTCTCTTACGTTCATGACCCGCGGTCCTTCGTAGACTAGAGCTTTCATCGTATCCATTTCGATTTCCCTCCCTATTCAACCCGTTCCCGCTTCTCCCAATTTTGCCGGAAGAGCGGCAGCCAGTGGCCGGAATCGTACGGGTATTCGGCCGCCTTCTCCAAGTTCAGCTCAATGCCGAGACCGGGGAGCTCCGGCGGCTCCAGATAGCCGTCCTTGACCCGGAACGGCGGAGAGAAAATGTCCTGCGCCCAGGAATGATTGAAATCGTCGAAAATCTCGTGAATGAAAAAGTTCGGCGTCGCCATGTTCAAATGCGAGCAGACGACCGAACAGACCGGTCCTTGTGCGCTGTGCGGAGCGGTGACGCCGTTATGGGCGTGCACCATGCCGCAGATTTGCTTGGAGGCGCTTAGGCCGAGGAATTGCGGCTCCAGTTGGACAATATGCACGGCGTCGTGCTTGAGCAATTCCGCGAACTGCTCGCGATTGTAGTAATCCTCGCCGCAGGCGATCGGAACCGGGCTGCGCTTGGCCACCTCGATCACCGAGGAGAGGCGGTATGGAGGAACCGGGGCTTCGAACCAGGTCGGACGGTACGGCGCCATCGCTTCGGCGAATTGCAGCGCCGTATGGACGCTGAACCGGTTATGGCCCTCGATCAGAATATCCACGTTGGGGCCGACCGCTTCGCGCACCGCGGCGATGTTCCGGATCGCCGAATCGAAATCCTCGCGGCCTACCGTGCGCCATGCGGCTCCGAACGGATCGAACTTGAGCGCAGTGTAGCCTTTGGCGACGACCTCCTTCGCCTGGTCGTGAAAGCTCTGCTCGTCCGCGCCTCCGCGATACCAGCCGTTCGCGTAACAGCGCAGCTTGTCGTGACACTTCCCGCCAAGCAGACGATACAGCGGCTGGTTCGTCGCTTTGCCCATAATGTCCCAGCAAGCGGTTTCAATCGCGGCAAGCGCCGAGCCTTGAATTTGTCCTCCATCCGAGTAGACGTCGCGTATCAGTTTAAGCGAGATCGTCTCGACGTCGAACGGGTCCATGCCGACGACCAGATGCTTCAGCTCGTGAATGGCCGCTTCGACCGTCTTGGCGAAGCCGTTCAGCGTCCCCTCTCCCAAGCCGACCAGCCCCTCGTCCGTATCCACCTGCACGAACAGCCAATTTTTCCACGGATTCCCGACGATATAAGTGCGTACATCCGTAATTTTCATCCGCTCATCCCTTCCTTCTCTACGTTCATCCGACACCCTAAACGTAGCACCGGGACTGCGCTCTCACAAGATGTCACACTTGTATACATCAAAAGAAACTGTCCCGCAGGTAGGCAGAGGCGTACTGGACAATTTCGCGCTACAGCATTCGTTCGACGTATTCGATATGCTTCCTGACAAGCTCCGTCGTTGCCGCCGGGTCCGCGCCCGCCAGCGCATCGCGGATTTGCCTGTGTTCCCTAATGCTTCCGAGCAGTCGCTTCTTGTTCTTGTAGAAAGTTGCGCGCACGGCCATCAGAAACTTGTCCTGAATTCGCGCCATTGCCTCCGAATATTCCTCGTTCGCCAGACCGGAGACGATCGTCTCGTGGAATTGCCGGTCCAGCTCCACGTACGCCACGATGTCCTCCGCATCCGCCGCCTTCTCCTGCAGAGCGAGATTGACGTCGAGCCGACTCAGGCATTCCGCTTCCATTCTTCCCGTCAATTGGGCCGCCGCGAACGTCTCGAGCGATAGCCGCAATTGATAGATTTCCATAATCTTCTTCGGGGAAATCTCCTGCACGACGAAGCCTTGATTCGCCACCAGCTTGACCAGCCCCGCCTCCTCCAGGCGGTCCAACGCCGAGCGGATCGGCGTCTTGCTCATGCCGAGCAGCTCGCACAGCTTCTTCTCGGCCAGGAACGCGCCGCCTTCCCATTCCCCCTGCACGATCCCCGCCTTGATTCGCCGAAAAGCGGCTTCCCTCAACGTTATCCCCGATGCCGGCACGCGTTTCCCCTTCCTTTCTCCCGCATCCTATTCTATGATAATCATACTCGAATCCCCGAACGGAAAGGAAGAAGCCCGTGGCCAACATCTCCTTGCGTAAGCAAGCCTACGATCTCATTCACGCCTGGATCGCAAGCGGTCAGCTTCCGAAAGGCTCGGTCACCTCGGAGGTCGAGCTGAGCCGCAAGCTGGACATGAGCCGGACTCCCGTTCGGTCGGCGCTGCAGCAGCTCGAGCTGGAAGGCTACGTTCGCATCGCGCCCAAACACGGCGTCATCCTGCTCGACTCCTCGTCCAAGCGGGTCGGGGATTTGCTGGAGACGATCGTCTCGATGGCTCTCT